>Ga0213840_1000089_pt1 | contig 258335 bp, 212 predicted proteins | sample SWPATP22_FD_160132 | JGI IMG/M metagenome (GOLD analysis project Ga0213840, IMG submission 160132) | Coastal seawater microbial communities from Marineland, Florida, United States - SWPA TP2 #2 | ecosystem: Environmental > Aquatic > Marine > Coastal | place: USA: Florida | collected 2016-08-14
GAGCGGCTTGCTCGACGACAGGAGCGGCTTGCTCGACGACAGGAGCGGCTTGCTCGACGACAGGAGCGGCTTGCTCGACGACAGGAGCGGCTTGCTCGACGACAGGAGCGGCTTGCTCGACGACAGGCGCGGCTTGCTCGACGACGGGAGCGGCTTGCTCGACGACAGGCGCGGCTTGCTCGACGACAGGAGCGGCTTGCTCGACGACAGGAGCGGCTGCGGCTGGAGCCGCAGCTTGCGGCGGATGCGACAGATTCGTCGCCCGCGTCTTGGCTTGGCGCAACTCTTCGAGTCGTTCTTTGGCGAGTTCGTTCTCGGGCGACTGCTGCACCGCTTGCTCGTACAGCGCGATGGCTTTGTCGAGGTCACCGGCGTTGGCTGCGGCTTCGGCTTCGGCTTGGATGGTCTTGAGCTTCGACTCTGCCTCTGCCTTGCGGGCGCCGCCTTTGGCCGCCTCTTCTTTGTACATCTTGTGCACGTCGACCCAGCGGGCGTGCACCTGGGCCAGCCGCGGATCTTTCAACGCCTTTAGAATCTCAAACGCCTTGGCGAGGTCTTTGACGGCGCGGGCGAGTTCTCCTCGACGAACGGCCTCGTGGGCACGCATCCAGAGTTTCTCGGCGACTTTGGCGTCGGGTTGGTTCATCTCACGTTCCTACTGCCCAAGCGGCACACAGCACGGTGATCGCCCCTGTCGGCGAATCGGACGCCAGTCTGACGTGTTCGACTTGCTTTGTCTCGAATTCGTCCCGGCACCCACCGCCTGACCCACCTCAGTCGGCGTCGTCTTCGACGATCTCCACAATGCCTTGCTCCACCAGCGCGCCCAGCACTTGTTCGGCCAACGCCGCCAGCGGCACGCGCACCTCGTCGGGGTATCCCGTGTCCATGCAAAACTTGGAGTTCACCGCCGTCAACAACGCCTGCATCGACGCCAAGTCGAGCACCTCGTCTTCGCCCGGGTCGCGCTCCGTGTAGTTCAACTTGCAGGCGGCGACTTTGCCGCCCGTGGTGCTGAAGCGCACCAGGCCTTCTTCGTCGGCGTCGTCGACGCGTAGGGCGAGGCCTTGCGTGCGGCACACCACCGGACGCGCCTCGTAGATCGTGCAAGCGTCGTCGGCGTCGAGAAAGGGGCAGGCGTCCCCGCGAAAGGCCGGAATGCTGCCGAGCCCCTCCTCTTCGAGATGCAACTCGATGGCGGCGGCCTCGACGGGGAGCACCGTCAGCTCGGGGGCACAGCATTGGGCGCATCCTTGCCCACAAGTGAGCGCGTCGCCGGCCAGCTTGGTCTTGTCGGCGACGGCCTCGTCGATCTTGTGGCGAGCGGCGTAGTAGGCGCTGAGCACCGCGTTCTTCTGCAAAAGGTCGTCGCCCAAGTTCTCGTCCGCCATCCAAAGCCTCTTCGTCGTGGTTTGCGCCATCATCTGGTATGCAGACGGCCCTTGCAAACCCATGCTTTCGGAGCCGTCATGTCCACCATCGTTTGGCACAACCCCCGCTGCACAAAATCCCGGCAAACCGTCGCTCTCCTCGAAGAAAAGGGCATCGACTTCGATGTGCGGCTGTACCTCGACGATGTTCCTTCCGTCGCTGAACTGAAAAAAGCCGCCCAGGCCCTCGGCCTCGACGCCCAAGGCTGGGCCCGCAAAAAAGAGGCCGACTACAAAGAGATCAACGGCAAGACGTTGTCTGACGACGAGCTCTTCGCCGCCATGAGCGAGCGTCCCAAGCTCATCGAACGCCCCGTCGTCTTCCATGGCGGCAAGGCCGCCATTGGTCGCCCGCCCGAAGATGTGCTGAAGCTCTTCTGAGCCTATTGCGCGACGTCGACGACGACGGGGAAGTGGTCGCTGACGTCGGCACAAACGTTGGCGTCGACGGTGGCGCCCTCGAAGGGGAGGTAGTTCCCGACGGGGCCGTCGTCGACGCCGTTGTCATTGGCGCTTTTGTACACCACGGCGCCGATGACCTGCAGGCCGCGGCTGAACACGTAGTCGAGACGGCGTCCGCTGGGGTCGCGGGTGCCCATGTCGCCGGCGTTGTCTTCGGCGGTGGCGTCGACGGCCGAGAGGCCCTCGCCGACGATGGGGTCGAAGGGGCCGTAGGCCAGCGGCAGTGCGATGTCGTCACCGAGCGAAAAACTCTGTGCGCTGATGAACGGCTGCGTGGTGAACACGTCGTTGGGCTCGTCGCCCAGTTCTTCGTTGAAGTCGCCGCTGACGACAATGGCGTCATTGGGGTGTGCCGCGCGGTAGGCGGCGACGGCTTGGCCGAGGCGCTCGGCTTCCACCTGCCGGCGAAAGAGGTCGTCGTCGTAAAAGCCCGACTTGAAGTGCACGGTGAACACGCCCATCGACCACACACCAGGCTGCACCTGCACGCGCACCTGCACGATGTCGCGTCCGGTGTCGTTGGCGTCGGGGTCGGTCGACAAATCGTCTGTCGACAACGACGCTGAGCTGGCGCCGTCGAGGGGGAAGCGGCTGAGGCACGCATTGCGCAAGCTGCCGCCCAAGAAGGTGCGTCCGCCGAAGAACACGTGCTGCAAGCCCAAGTCGGAGGCCAGCGACGTCAACGCTCCTTCGTCTTCGCTGTTGTCGCGCACCTCTTGCAGGCACACCACGTCGGCGTCGATGCGGGCGAGCACGTCGCGCAGGCCATTGGCCTCGACAGAGCCGAGGGCGCCGACGTCGGCGACGTTGTAGGTGACGAAGCGGACGCGTTGGCGGGTGCACACCTCAAGGTTGGCGCAGGCGGTGTCTTGGCAGTCCTGCAGGCCGTCGTTGTCGTTGTCGACGCCGTCGGAGCAGGTGGCGGTGTCGTTTTCGACCGTGCGGCACACCGCGACGTTGGCGCAATCGGCGTCGGCACAGTCGGTGTCGCCGTCGTTGTCGTTGTCTGCTTGGTCGGTGCAGGTGGCAATGTCGTTTTCGACCGTGCGGCACACGGTGAGGCCGTCGCAGCCGAAGTCGTTGCAGTCGGTGTAGCCATCGCCGTCGTTGTCGTGCCCATCGCGGCAAGCGGCGTCGGTGTCTTCAGGAAGCATGCAGGTGGGGGCGTTGGCGCAGCCGAAATCACGGCAGTCGGTGTACCCGTCGCCGTCGTTGTCGTGGCCGTCGGTGCAGGTTTCTTCGCTGTCTTCGGGCCCGCTGCAGTGGTCGGTGTCGGCGCAATCAAAGTCGCGGCAGTCGGTGTAGCCATCGCCGTCGTTGTCGTCGCCATCGGAGCACAGGGCTTCGGTGTTTTCGACGGGATCCGGCTCTGGCTCAGGCGAGGCCGACGGTTCGGGTGAGGCCGACGGCTCTGGCGAGGCCGATGGCTCGGGCGAGGCCGACGGCTCGGGCGACGCCGAAGGGTCCGGTGTGGGGTTGGGCTCGGGCGACGGTGTTCCGGCATCGTCGTCCACCCCAGCGTCGTCCCCCGCATCGACGGCGGGCTCGGCAGAAGGCTCCGCCGGCCCAGACGACGACGTCGGACATCCCCACACGCCCACCAACGACAGGCACAAACACACACGCATCAACACAGCCATGGCCGCAGTGTGCGCGACACGAAGATGTCACACAAGGCTGCGTGGCGGATTCGGGGCGTATGGCTGCGGTGGCATCGCCGGGAACGTCGAGTTGGAACAGCTGCAAACCCTGCAGAAACCGCAAAGTGTGCGCGATCCACCTTGCGGCCGTCGTGGGGGCTGGGGCATGAAGGGGACGGGGCAAAGGTTGGGATGGGATGATGGCAGCGAAAGACATGCACAACAGCACGGCGTTGAACGGAGCGGGGCTGGACGGGCTGGTGCTCGACCGGGTGGTGGTCAACTTTGACGAGGGCAAGGTGTTGGAGGCCAAAGTCTCTGATCCCCCTCTGTTTCACGGCGCTTCGGTGCAGGTGGCGGGCTTGTCCGACGGCGACCACGCCCACCTCATCGACCAGATGCGCACCATCGCCGGCGACAGCGCCAGCGGCGAGGCCGTCATCGAACGTCGCGAAGGGCAGGTGTTCTTCAACGACCGTGTTCTCGACGACGACCACGCCATGGCCTTCAGCGAGGTCCTCTACATGTTCCACCCGTTGCTCCAAATTTGAGCGCGCCCATCTGACCTGCCGCATCGACGTCGAGTCTCGCCGGAGGCGCGGCTTCGCCTGCCTTTCGACGAGCCTTGAACGACCATGTGTCATTTGCTTCGCAAATGACCTTGCGACCATTTGCAGTGGATGACGACGCTGCCGACTGCTGAACGACACCCAACTGCCAATGGTCGATTATGCCTGTTGAGCGGCACCATCGACGTTGTTGATGCTGCGCGCCTGGCATAGACGACTCATTTGCGGCCGAATCGACGTCGACGCAATGACGACGTAGTCTCCGCTGGCTTCACCCCCAGCAGGAGACGGCATGGGCAGAAACGACCCCTGGAACAAAGCCGGACAAGGCCGCAGCCACTACGACGCCATTGTCATCGGCTCCGGCATGGGCGGCATGACCGCCGCCGCCATGCTCGCCAAGTTGGGCAAAGAAGTACTGGTGCTCGAGCAGCACTACGTGCCCGGCGGATTCACCCACGCCTTCAGCCGCAAGGGCTACACCTGGGACGTCGGGGTGCACGCCGTCGGCGAAGTCACCCACCACAGCATGACCGGCCGGCTGCTGCACCACCTCACCGACGACCGCTTGCAGTGGGCCAGCCTCGGCCCGGTGTACGACGCGTTTCACTGGCCCGATGGCGTCGACATCGACTTTCCCGACAACCCCAGCGACTTTCGGTCGAACTTGGTGGCGGCGTTTCCCGACGAGGAGCGCGCCATCGACGCCTATTTGCTGAAGGTGCGCGAGGTCGCCGCGGCCATGAAGATGTACTACTTGGCGCGCGTCGGCCCCCGTCGGTTGGCGCCGTTCACCGACAAGCTCGTCGGGGGCAAGGCGCAGGCGTTTTTACAGGAGCGCACCCAAGACGTCATCGCCGACCTCACCGACAACCCTCAGCTGCAAGCCGTGTTCGCCGCGCAGTGGGGCTACTACGGCTCGGTGCCGTCGCGCTCGTCGTTCGCCATGCAGGCCCTCGTCGTCAAACACTTCTTGCACGGCGGGTACTATCCGGTGGGCGGCAGCGAAAACATCGCCCGCCAGCTGTTGCAAACGGTCGCCGACTGCGGCGGTTGGACCCGCATTCGCGCCGACGTCGACGAGATCGTGCTCACCAACGGCCGCGCCACCGGTGTGCGTCTGCAAGATGGCGAAGCGCTCACCGCGCCCATCATCGTGTCGGCTGCCGGCGTCGGCCAAACGGTGCGACGGATGCTTCCTGAGAGCGTGCGCCACGACGGATGGGCCAACGACGTCAGACGTTTGCCCCCCGCGTCGGCGCATGTGTGTTTGTACATCGGCTTCAAAGGCGACATCCGCGAGGCGGGGGCGTCGAGCGCGAACCAGTGGTTTTACAACACCTGGGACATGGAAGACGACGCCTGGGACGTCGACCCCGACGCTGCCGAACTGCCTGAAGCGAGTTGCCTCTACACGTCGTTTCCGTCGCTGAAAGACCCCGAATACGACCCTGGTGACGAGGTGCGACACACCGGCGAAGTCGTGACCTTCGTTCCGTTCAAGGCGTTCTCCAGGTGGACGGACACCGACTGGAAAAAGCGCGGCGACGACTACGAAGCCTTCAAACAACGCATGCAAGACAAGTTGCTGCAGCAGCTGTTGAAGAACATGCCCGGGCTCGAACCCTTCGTCGACTACGTCGAGCTGTCGACGCCGTTGTCGACCGACCACTTTTGCCGTCCCACCATGGGCAGCATCTACGGCTTGGAGCCAACGCCCGAGCGTTTCGCCACCCGTTGGTTGCGTCCGAAGTCGCCCATCGACGGGCTGTACTTCGCCGGCAGCGAGGTCACCACCGTCGGCGTGCTCGGCGCCATGATGGGCGGGGTGTTGGCGGCGACAGCGGTGGAGCCACGTGCGGCCATGGCGCTGTTGAAAGGCATGTAGGGGTCAGCTGGCGACGGTGTCTTGCCGCACGAAGGCGGCAACGGCGGAGTCGTCAGGCGGGGTGCCCACGCTCTGCAGGATGTCCATCCAGCGTCCGGCGTCGAGGGCGCGGCGAAACAGCCAGCGGGTGCTGTCTTCGTCGAGGCCGAGGTCTTGCGCCAGCTTGCGATACAGACGCCAGGCGGCGTTCTCGACGAGGGCACCGCCGCCGAGCGCGCAGGGGGCCACCGCCGCAATGATGGCCACCAGCGTCGCTGAATGCACCAAACCCAGCAGGGGCAGCACCGAGGCGAAGGCCACGCCAAACAGCGCCAGCAAGCCCCAGGTTTGGCTGCGCAACAGCTGCAGGCGGTACCGCACCAGCATGGCCACTTTGTCGTCGGCCAGGTGTGCCAGCGAGCGCTCGCGCAGCTGGGTCCAGGCGACGAGGCTGTTTTCGGCAGGCAAACGCAAGCTGCCCATGGGCGTGGCAGGCGGGCTTTTGGGCGACCGCGCCGAGCGGTGGGTGCGGGCGGTCAAATGCGGTCTGTCAGACGGGCTCCCCATACCCAATGATATCGGACGCCTCGGCACTTCGCCTAAGTGGATCAGTTGGATGTCCGCTTGCAGGTGCCACGTCGCACATCTGCCCGCGGCACGGGTTACTTCAGGCGGTGGTGAAAGACGATTTTGTTGGTCTCGTGATTGACGACGCGCACCACGCGGTAGCCCTGGGCTTTGAAGCTGTCGAGCATGGTCTCGGCCCGCAGCTCGCGGTCGGCGTTGTCGAGCTTGGCCAGTTCTTTGGGGTCGACCCGACACATGAGGTTGGTGCCGGCGCCAAAAAGCTCGACGCAGTTGAATCCGCCGTCGACGTTTTTGACCTCAAGCTTTTTTGAGACGGGGGCACCGCCGTCGTCTTCGGTGAGCAGCGTCGCCGCCACCGCTCCGATGATCACCACCACCAACACGCCCAAGAGCGCAGCTTGGCTGCCGCCTTTGCCCTTCTTTTTCTTGGGCACAAAGTCGCTGCCGCCCGCCGGCTTGTCGACAGGGGCGCCTGGCGCGGGCACTTTTTCACGTTCGAAGGTGCTGGCGTTGCCGCCCTGCCATTCGGCGAGCACGGCTTCTTTTTGCTCTTGGTTGAACAGCTGCAGATGGGTGGGCAACACCGACGTCACGCCGATGCCTGCGAGTCGAAACTCAAGAAAAATCAGAGCGTTGTCTATTTCTCTCGGCTTGACCCCCTTGCAGTTGTCTTTGAGGTACGCGTGCAGAGGCTGCAGTTCGAGATGCTTGTCAGGCCCATTCGCCGCCATGATTTGCGAGAATGCAATGAGCAGTGGCTGCACCTCCACAGCGTCGGAGAACGACGAGCTGCGCACGATGGTGTTGAGGAGGTTTACGGCCTCCCGTTGTCGAGACTCCCAATCCGACATCTGCACCCCGATGGCCCCCACGACCGCGTGGTCTGTGGCCCCTGTTGCCGCCGCACTGGCGCTGCACGCCAGCATGGTAGAGCGGGTTTGTCCTGTGTGGCCAACAAGTGTCAACCGGCACCAACAACCGCGTCAAACCGGACTGCAAACGACGCAGGCCCCGGGGCAAACCGACCCGAAATGCCACGGCAAACCACAGCCATCTCAGGGCCTTGTCGGTTTTCTCGCCGATGGCGCCAATGGTCAGATGGCTTCGCCCCGCAGGGCTTTGAAAAACCGCTTGGCTTTGCCGGGCGCCGACTTTTGCTGCACGCCGGTGTCGTCGAGCAGCTTGCGCATGGCGCGTCCGGCGCGATCCGTGTCTTCTTCGGCCACTTCGACTTCGACCTCGTAGTGGCGGATGTCGCCCGGGAACACCGTGCGGTCAAACTCAAGCGTCAGCGCGATGGCGTCGCCGTCGCCCGTCGGCAGCGTCGCCTTTTGCGTGGTGCGGTTGTTGTCGAACCGGCCAGCTTCACGCACGGCGTCTCCGTCGAGAGCCGCCTCCATGGCGTCGAGCAGCTGGGTGCGGCTGGGGCCGCCGTCTTGGGCGCGCAACAGGGCCAAGGGCGAAACATCGCCTGCAAAACAGGCTTCAGCGTCGTCGGCCGAGATGGTGATTTCTTCTTCGGCCTTCTTGCTGAGCGTGCCGTCGGACGACTTCATCCCCGGCCCTTTGGCAGTGACGATGTAGGCGGGCGTCTCGCCCACCGGGCCCTGCACCCGCAGTCGCAATACGAACTTGGCGCGGTCGAGCGCCGACGACGCCGAGTCGAAGAAATGGTTGTGCTGTTCGACGCAGCTGAGCTGTTCACCGCCGGCGGCATCTTGCAGCTTCTGCAACGTGGCGTCGTCGTCGACGCGAAATTTGAACTCAATCTCGACGCTCATGTGTGCTCCGGCTCAGCCCATGCTGTCTTTGAGGTGCTCGGTCATCGACGCGTAAAACGCAGCGGGGTCTCCCGGCCGCGCGATGCCGGGCTGCACGTGCACATGCAGCTGGCGCACGGTGAGTGCCGACGGTGGGTTCACCCACATGCGGGCCGGCCCCTTGGCGCCGAGGGCGACAAAGGCGTCCGAGACCTTGGCCGAGATTTCGGCCAGCCGCTGCATGCCACCGTCGTCGAGGTCGGTGGGAAAGAGGGTCTCTGCTTTGGGGATGACCAACGCCTTGGGCCCGTAGGCGAACGCGTCGACGATGACCATGGTGTCGGCGTCTTCCCACAGCACCGTCTCTTTGGCGCGGGCGGTGGCGTCGTTGTGGGCGATGGGCATGAAGGGGTCTTTGAGCCGCAGCACGCGATCACGCTGGGCCTCGGCCTTTTCTTTGGCGGCCGCCAAGTCTTGCTGTGGCGCAGCCGCGCGCACCCACTCGTCGAGCAAGGCGGGGATGGGAGTGGTCATGCCGATTTCTCCGTGCGTCGGGGCGTCAACCAGTTGCGCCCACAGCACCTCCGCAAAGGGAGAGCCATGGGCGCACCTTGGCCGAATTGGCCCGCTGGACGCAACGTCTGTGAAGCCTTGTTCGGCGCAGCCGCCTATTGGCGGGGGCCATCGCCCGGCGTGTTGGGGCCGGGGGTGCCTTCGTCGGCGCTCTCGTCGTCGCCAGCGGGTTCGGTGGGGGCGTCGTCGTCGCTCCCCACGTCGGCACCAGTGAACTCGGCGACGGCGTCGGCGGCGCGGTTTGTGGCGCCGTAGGTGGGGCGCAAGAAGCCGAGTTCGCCGAGCATGCCGCGTCCGCCCACCAACACGCGGGCACCAACGTCATTGTTTTGCGCGTCGCGCATGTGGGCGACGGCGCCAGCGGGGCTGCGGCTGCGGGTGGCCACACGGCAGGTGGCGTCGCCGCACACCGGGGCTTCGGCGGTGCGCATGTCGATGGGGTACATGGTGCCGTCGTCGGTGCGCACCCACACGAAGGGGTCGTTGCAGGTGGGGCCCGTGAGGTCGGTGAGGAAGCCAACGGGCACGCCGCCCACCGGCACCACGTTCATTTCGCGCAATCGCGAGGCGAGGTCGGGGTTGGTGCTGTCGTCGGTGAAGGCGACGACGGAGATGTCTTCAGAGCCGGCGTTGGCCACCAGCATCACCGGCGTCGACCCCACCAAGGTGTCAGACTCGTCGCACTCCAACTGTTGCGAGGGGTGCATGGCGATGGGGTCGACGCCCACGCTGAGGTGGGTCATCGACTCCAACACGCTGTTTTGCATGTCGTGCAGCAGCGCCTGGGTGTTGACGGCGATGAGGCGGTCGCCCGCTTGGTCGGCGATGAGGTGCACGCTGGCGCTGTGGTCGGCGGCGGTCAGGCCCTCTTCGGTGAGGATGCCAATGTCGACGAAGTTCACCTCGTCGCCCATGGCATCGGAGACGTTGAAGCACACATCGACCCGGCTGGAGGCGTTGTCGCCGTCGCCGTCGGTGTGGTGGCCAGCCGTGCCGAGGTCGTCACAAAAGCCGCCTTGGCCGAGGGGCACAAAGTCTTCACCGGGAATCCCCGTGGGCGGCTCTTCTGCTGCGGCTGCTGCCTCAGAGGGCGCCGACCAGGCTGCGTCCATCATGCCGTCGTCGTCCATGGCGGTGGCCATGTCGCTCATGTTCTCGCCCTCCGAGAGCCCGGTGAGCACAAAGCCGTCTTTGAACAACAGCATGTAGTCGGGGGGCGGCTGGTTGTACTCCGGGCCACGGGGGTCGCCCGTCGGTGCCGACAAGAAGGCGAACTTGCGAAACGGCGAACGGCTCTGGGTGACGTCGAATTCAAATGCCGGCTGCACCCCTTGCGGTTTGTCGTCGGTGCCCACGAAGACGTTGTCGACCATGGAGGAGCTGGCGCCTCCCGCGTCGTGCACGCGCTTCCACACCCGCACCCAGTTGCCAGCGGGGAGGATGGCGAGGGCCTGACCTTGGCCTTGGCCCACTTCTTCGGCCATGGTGTCGGTGACGTCGTCTTCGACGCCCATGGCGCCTTCTGGGGCATCGGCCATGCCGGCTTCGGCCGCCATCTCGGCGGTGGCCCGGCTGTTGTTCACCACCATGATGCCGTCGTGGTTGATGAGGGCAAAACGTCCGTCGGCGCCGACGGGAACGATGGCGCCCACGTTCATGCCGGCCTCAAGCTGGTCAGCGACGTCGAGGTCGTTGGCGAGAGAGACGGGCATGATGGTTTGCGGCACGAGCGACAGGGTTTTGGGCAGCGCGCTGGCCACCGAGGGCACCAGCTGCGGCACCTGCTGGCGTTCGGCGTTGGCGGTGGCCTTGAGGTCAGAGCGCACCCGCACTTGCAGCTGCCCGTAATGCTCGAGGCGTCGGGGGCTGCCGTCGGCTTTGATGCTGCCGACGATCTCCAAGCAGCGGGCGACGTCGGCCTCGGTTTCGAGTTCGCGAAAGGCGTAGGCGAAGTCGGCGCACTGTTGTTGTGCGCAGCCGTCGTTCATGGCTTCGACGACGAGACCGTCGCCGATGGCACGGGCGAGGTCGTCATCGCTCTCGAGGGGCAGCGAGGGGTACAGCGACACCAGCGCCGGCTCCCACTGGCCGAAGGTCTCGCGCACTTCAGGGCGGTAGCTGTGTTCACCGGCTGCGACGGCTTTGGGGTCGGCGCAGTCGGCGTGACCGGCGGCCTCGTCTTCGGCCAGCGTTGAAGCAAAGGCGACGAACATGCGTTCGGGAGACGTGGCGGCGGTGATTTCGACTTCAGGCGGGGGCGGCGGGTTCACCACCACCAGCGGGTCGTCGACGTCGAGTTCACTGGCACAGCCGAGGGGGCCGGTGTGCAGACGTCCACCCACGGCAGGCGATGCCGGCAACGCGGCCAAGGTGTAGCCAGTGCCCGACGGCAGCACTTCGATGAACTTGAAGGCCCCGTCTTCGCCGGTGAAGACCGTTTGGTTTTGCTCGACGAGCAGCACGCCGACGTTGACCACCGGTGCCCCGTCTTCGTCGACCACCTTGCCCGACAGCGTCGCTGTGCGGCGAATGCTTTCATCAGCGTCAGGGTCACAAGGGTTTTGCGGTTCGACACAGCCTGTCGCCGCCAACAACACCGTCAGAGCGCCGGCCACCAGCGTTTGCGTTGTTTTGATGTGCCCTGCCCACATGCGCGTCCACAATCCCGTTTGCACCATGACTCCACCTCATTCATCCGTTGCCAGCGCTGTGCGCCCGAAAGGGGCACATATGGCCTACGCAACGTCATGAAGCAGTGTAACGGCCCCACCCCAGATCGCGCCAAACTCCGGCGCTTCAGCGGTCACGACGTGATCCACTCACAAACGCGAGATCGCAGATGCGACCTCGACACCGCAGCTGGTGGCGTCATGCGGCGTGTGGTGCAAAGCGCGCCTGCAAACAAGCGTTGAACTGCTGGTGGTTGCGGCGCACCACGCGTCCCAACACCGGCCACACCACGGGAGCAAGCACGCCGACAAAGCGTTCGCCATGTTCGACGGTGGTGCCGTGGGGCTGCGGCGACAACTTGAAAAAGTGCGTCGCCGCCAACACCCCGCGCACGCCGCCACTCCATTGCAGATGGGCGTTTGTTTGCACCACGTCGACGTCGACGTCGAACACATGGGGAACCCCCGGCGCGCCCTTGGCATACGTCAAGGTCACCGGGCGGCCGACGACAAAGGGGGCCGACACCGCCACCAACCGGGTGTTCCAATCGGCGTAGTGCGCGGTGTCGGTCAACACCTCCCACACCGCTTCTGGGGCGGCGGCGACGTCAAAGGTATGGCTGCAAAGCGGCATGCCGCCGACGCTATCAGCGGTCGGGGCCGTTTTCTTCTTCCTCGCTCAGCAGATTCCAGGCGCCCACCAAGGTGGGCGACATGATGAGCATGAATGCGCCGCCCATGGTCACGGGGAAGATCATGGGGCACAGCACAAAGGCCACCAGGCAAAGGCAAAGCAGAACAGAAACGTTTAGGGCGAGTGTGGTCACGGGGCACCTCCTGCCGGGGCGTCTGCAGCGGGTGCGCCAGAATTTGAAACATCCCATATCCATCTGAATTCAATGCGAGAAACACGAAACCACTGCCCTTGGATGTTCACGATTGGAGCAAGTTTGCCGCAGATGCACAGCAAAAACGCCGCTGGCGCGTCGGCATCGACCGCTGCCTTCACGAAAAAACGCCGGCAAAAGCCGACGTTCGTACACAGACGTTGGTGTGCAGACGTGAGGGCGGATGCCTACGGCTTGTTGGCGGGCACCGCGTCGTCGGCGTCTTTTTCGGTGATGGTTTTGTACATCACCCACAGCACGGCCGAGGTGGGCAGCACCACCACCAGTAAAAACGCGATCACCGGGAAGATGGCGTCGTACATGTGCGGCTCGGTCACCCGGGCTTTGGCACCCGCCGACGCCAACTGCGTGCCTTGGGAGGCGTCGACTTTGCCGGCCACTTGGGCGGCGAGATGAGAGAGGTGGGTGAGAGCAGACCAACCGGGCATGGGCACTCCGACGACGCTGGGGGCAGCTGCGCAGCAGCTTGGGCGTCAGGCATGGCAACAGATAGCGTCGACCGCGCAGGCTGACAACCGACGACGGGCGGAGGGCATGCCCACCGACGTCGATCTTTCAGTTGCCGACAAAGGTGTCGATTTCGTTCATGATTTCGACGTCGAGCCGCAAAAAGCGCACCCCGTAGTCGACGGCCCCTTGCTTGCGCATGACCTCCACACGGGTTTGCACGCGTTTTTTCGAGCCGGGCAGCTGAAACTGCACGTTGAGCTCTTGGCCTTTTTCAAAGCTCTGGGCCCGGGTGAAGTGCAGCAGCATGCCGGATCGCGACACGTCCACCAGCTTGGCTTCGGCCGCTTTGGGGGCCGTCACCCGCACCATGCCCTCCGCCGATTTGCGCTCGGCACCACGGCGGTCTTCGCCTCCTCCACGACGGGGAAGGGGCGGCGGCCGCTTCAGCGGTGGGGGACGTTTGCGGGTTTCAGTCATGCAGCACTCCTGCGACAAAACGGCGGGCACAAAGGGCGGGTGCCGTCGGTCGGGCGACCGGGTCTTCTGCGCGGTGGGCGGCCCCCGTCCGCAGCGCAGACCGTCATGGTAGCGCGTTCGGCACAGAGACTGCCAAGTGGCTCACAAGACACCGCCTGTGGCCGTGGGGTTCGTTTCAGGTAGACGCGTTCGCCATCGGGTCATTCGTCCCACAGATTTGACACAGTGTAGCTGCTGCCTTCGACGGCCCAGAAGCTTCCATCAATGTAACGACGGTGGCGGTCGAGGGCAGCCAGCTGGGCCATCTCGTCGTCGGTGAGCGCCACGTCGGTGGCCGCCAAGTTCTGCGCCAGCCGCTCAGGGTTCACCGACTTCGGGATCACCGCAGTGCCCCGCGCCAAGGCCCACGCCAACAACACCTGTGCGGCAGAGCATCCTTTGGCGTCGGCGATGGTGCCCACCACCTCGTCTTGCAGCAACACCAGGGTGTCGCCGGGACGGGTGCCAGGCGAGCCCAACGGCGAGTACGCCGTGAGGTGCACGCCCGCCTCTTGGCAGTAGGCCACGAGCTCGGGCTGCTGCAGGTAGGGGTGCATTTCGACCTGGTTCATCTCCGGCTTGTGCGCGGCGCCGTCGACGAGGGCCCGCAACTTGGGCACGCTGAAGTTGGAGACGCCGATGTGCTTCACCAGGCCCTCTTGCACCAGCTGCTCCATGGCCGCCCACGTCGTTGCCAACGGCAGCTCGTCGAGGGGAACCATGTCTGACGCCGCCTTCGGCAGCATCACCCCCGGCCGATGCGCCACCGGCCAGTGCATGAGGTAGAGGTCGAGCTGCTCAAGCTGCAGGTCGGCCAACGTCTTCTGCACCGCGGGTTTGACGTCGTCGGGTGCGTGTGCGTCGTTCCACAACTTGGAGGTGACCCACAGCTCCTCCCGCTGCACGATGCCGTCGGCAAAGGCCTTCTGCAGTGCCTCGCCGATCTCTTTTTCATTGCCGTAGATGAAAGCGCCGTCGAGGTGGCGGTAGCCCAGCTGCAGAGCCTGCAACACGGCAGCGCCGACTTCGCCGGGCTCGCTTTTCCACGTGCCAAGGCCCAACTGAGGCAAGGTGTCGCCGTTTTCAAACGTCAGGGTGGGCATCTGCGGCATGGGCATCTCCATCGTTGCCAGCGTCGTTGGCTGGGGCGACGGCGTTGTAGCAACGGGCGCCAGCAGGTTCAGCTGTTTTCACGACGTCGGCGCAACGCCTCCAGCCGGGCCTGCACGTTGGGGCGCGGCGGTGTGGCGCGCAAGCGCTGTGGCACGACGTCGTCGTCGACGAGGTGCGAGCGCAACACCTCGATGAGCACGTCATCGTCGACTTGGCTGTACACCGACTCGTTGTCGCGCAACGTGAGCGACAGGCGGTCGACGTCGAGGCTGGGCAAGGCAGCGTCATCGTCAAACCGCCGCACAACGACGTTGGGAGCTTCGTTGCAGCAGCCAAAACAGCCCCCGCGTTGCACGCGACAACGCCGGCTGGCGTCGTGCCCTTCGTCGTCGAGTACATGCAACACGCGGGTGGCGACGTCGCGCAAGGCGTCGGCGCCCTCTGCGCTGCACACCCGGCCTTCACAGACCCAAACGTCGAAGTGGGGTTTGCTCATGCGTCGTCGTCGTCGTCACGTCGCCCGTCTTGTTCGGCTTGCGCGCGCAGCGCAGCCATGCGGCGTTCAACGATGGAGCGGCCAGCGCGCGCGGTGTCGGACTCCTGCCGCGATGCGGCCGGGGCCGACGCAGGAGGTGCAGCAGCAGGTTCGGCCGAGGGAGGCGGCATGAGGTCGGCCACCGCCGTCATGTCAGAGGGCACTTCAGGCGTCGACGGCGCGTCGGCGTCCGGCGCCAGGGTCTCTGGCACGCCGGCATGTTTGCCCTCTTCGTCGTGTTGGGCGCTGACAAACGACGCTGGCGGCAGACGTTTGTCGTCGGCGACGCTGTCGTCGTAGTTCTGGGCGCCGGGCCCCTGCAAAAACCGGCCGATGCCTTTGAGGCCACGGGCCACGTCGTCGGTGCTCTCGGGCAAGGCGCCTTTGACGGAGGTGCCCAAGCGGCCGGCGCTCTCTTTGAAGACGTCGGCCGCGTCGCTGAGGGTGCCGCCCACATCTTCGGGGATGGCGCCTTTGATCGCAGCGCCCACCTCGGCGCCTTTCTCTTTGACGACGTCGGCGGTGTCGGCGATGGCGTCGGCGGCGGCATCGTAGGTGTCTTTGATGGATTCGACAGCCGCTTCTTTGACCTGCTTTTTCACCTCGGCACGGATGGACGCGCCGATGCCCCAGTCTTGGTCTTCGCCTTTGCGCTTGCGTCGCTTCTTTTTGCGCCGCTTCTTCTTGCGCACGGGGTCGTCGCCGTCGTCACGCTCTTGCTCACGACGTTTGGCGGCCCGTCGACGCTCAGATGCGCTCTTCTTCTTGCGTCGCTTCTGCCCTTTTTGGCGGCCTGTTTGCGGGTGGTCGTCGTCGTCGTCGGGGCGACGTCGCCGACGTTGCTCGCGCTTGGGGACCTTCACGGGCACTTCTTCGGCGTCGGCGTCGATGATGTCGTCGCCGTCGTCGGTTTTGCCGCGCAACCGGCTCATGACGTTCTTGGGCACCGACAGCACTTGGTCGACGAACACCTCGGCACGCAGGGCGTGCGAGGCGGGTTCGACGTCGAGCTGGGCCCGGCGGGCGGTGGCGTTGGTGCCGTCGGCGCCGGGGTTGTCGCCTTCGTCGTCTTCGTGGGGTCGTTGGCGGCGCTCAGCCGTGCCCACCCACACGCCCGTGGTGACCACAGAGGCCGCCGCCGAGACCAGCGCACGCTGCAGCAGGGGATGCATCAGGGCTGCGTTCAGGGGGTGCATGTTCGACTCCACCGCCGGCAGGCAGAACACGCCGACCCCACCACCATAAGCAGCCAGGGGGAGGGGTCCAAGAAGCCGGCAAGATCAGCCTCACCCGTCCTGCCCGGCCCCCTGTCCACACCGCTGCCGACAAAAAGCCGCACCAGGGAATCGACGCCTGCCCTCCGACGGTTTATGAGGCTCTCGCGTGTGGTCCTGCTTGCTGGATCCACACACCCCTAGCTGAGGCTGTTCATGCGTTTGCACTCTTCTGTTTTGCGTTCTTTGGTGTTGGCTCTGTCGTTGGCGACGGTCACCGCGTTGGTCGGCTGCAAAGCCGAGCTCATCCCCGGCACCTCCCTCGAAGACACCGAAGAAAACCGCGCCGTCGTCGAGTTCATGAACGAATACAAACGTGCTGTGGAGTCGCGGTCGTCGGAGTCGGTGCTCAAGCTCGTCGGCCCCGACTACTACGAAGACATGGGCACGGTGAAGCAAGACGACGACTATGGTCTCGAGAAGCTGAAGGCCGATCTGCAGCAAAACTTCGACGCCACCCGTGAAGTGCGCCTCGACGTCATCGTGCAACAAGTCGAAGTGCACGACGACGCGGGCCTGCTCGTCGTCGACTACCGCTATCTGCAACGGGCGCTGCTGGGCTTGCCGGCGGGCGACAAATGGGTCACCCACTCCGACGTCAACCGCGTGGTGCTGCGCAAAAAAGGCGAGCTGTACGACGAGGGATTCGTCATCATTTCAGGCCTGTAAGACCCATCGGTCTCCATCTTTGCATGCCCAAGCGACAGCGACACAGCGTGTTGGCCGTCGCTTGCTTGCTTTGGGGCAATGGCCGTAGAACGAACGGGTGATTGGGTTCAGCCGTTCTTGTTCTGTTCGCGCGTTGGCAAGTGTGTCGTTGATGGTTTCGATGACGCTCTCGACGACGTCAGCGGCCAAAGTGCTGCAGCCCGAGACCGTTGTTGCCGAAGTGGTGATGAACATTGACGCCTTGGCGGTGTCGGAGCCCAACCCCCAAGAGCTGGCCCACGTGGTGTTGCGCGAACTGAGCAAGAGCGTCGATTGCTTCTCCGCCAAGCCCCAGGGCAAAGCGTTGCGCATGCAGTGCAACGACCACGCAAAGGTCACGCCATGGCCGCCCAAGTCGGGCCGTGACGTCGCCAACACCGTCAAAGCCGCCTTTGCTTTTCTGCGCGGGGCAGGCCACCCCGCCAGCATGAGCGTCGCCCACCGTCTGGCCCGCAGCTTGGCCATCAGCATGGGCGACCCCTACACGGCGTATCTGCCGCCCGCCTCAGTGAAACGCCTCGACACCGGGCGCATGGCGGAGGTGTCGAACCCTGGCGTGGAGTTGTCGCCGTACGACCCCAGCCGCATTCGAGCGGTGCGGCCGGGCTCCAACGCCGACGAGCAGGGCATCCGTGGGGGCGATCGCATTCTCGAGGTCGACGGCATCTCCACGGGGCAGATGACGCTGGCGGAGTTGTCGGCGATGCTCATCGGCCGTGCCACCACCACCGTCCGTCTGCTCATCGAACGCGAGGGCAAAGGCAAGCGCACCTTCGAGGTCGAGCGCACCCTCATCCCGGAGCCGACGTTGACCACCGAGTCGCTGCCAGGCGGCGTGCTCTATTTGCGCATTTCGGCGTTCAGCCCTGGCGTCGCCAAGAAGGTCAAACGCACCATCTGGGAGCGGGCGCCCAAAGGCGTGGTGCTCGACTTGCGCCACAACTCCGGCGGGCTCATCGCCGAGGGCGCCGAACTGCTCGACTTGTTTTTTGCCGACGGCGCCACCGGCGGGGTGCGTCCGCGCCAGGGGCGGCCGTCGACCGACTTTGTCGCCAGCCACGACTCCAAAGACTTGTTGCGCTTGCCGTTGGTGGTGCTCATCGACGGGGGCACAGCGTCCGCGAGTGAACTGGTGAGCCTGTCGCTGAAGCAGCGCAAACGGGCCCTCATCGCTGGCAGCCGGAGCTTGGGCAAAGGCTCGGCGCAGAGTCTGGTGCGCATCCCCGGCGGTGGCCTGTTGCGGGTGACAGAGGCCCACTACATCGGCCCTCTCGGCCGCAAATTGGCGCGGGCGGGCATCACGCCCGACACGTTTTTGCCCCACGCCAAAGGCCGCACCGTGCTCGAAGGAGGCGACGCCAACCGCGACGCCTGGGTGTTGATGGCGGCCGATTTGTTGCGCTACGGCGGACGCGCCCAAGCCAAACGCGCACTGGTGCACACCGGATTTGACGACAAATAGCCCGCCACCAAACGCTGGCCGGCAGCCGCGATCGACCGTTGCATGGCGGCTGTGCCCCGCGGCAGGTACACTCGCCGTACCACATGGCCGCTTCTCCCTGCTGCCGCGCATTGATGACGTGCCCATCCGGCGGAAGGCCCCTTTTCGCTGACGCTCATTGACGCTAAAGGGAGGGGTTTTCACGCCTTTGTCACAGGTGCCCCAGTCGACGGCTGCGGGATCATCTCAAGGGGGATGCATGTCCATGCACACCACGCCCACCCGCCCTCGTTCATCGCACACCGCGTGGCGGTTCTTCGTGCTCTTGGGCGCGGCATTTGCCCTGTTGGGCCCTGGCTGTGAATGCGAGGAGCAGGTCGCTCCCATCAACGATCCCCCCGGCCTTCCCACCTGTGACCTCGACACCGAGTGCGGCGAACGCGAGGCCTACCGCTATGGCCAATGCACCGTCGCCGGCTGCGAAGCCGACACCGACTGCTGCCCCGGGTCGCGTTGCCGGCTCGAGTTCAACTCGTGCTGGCCGCGCCAACTCGACAGCGAGTTCTCGTGCGACACCGACGCCGACTGCCCCGACCCCGCGCAGCGCTGCGTGGAGACGTCCATCGGCGGCCGCGATCCCATCCCGGTGTGTGTGTACGAGCGCTGTGAAGGCGACACCGATTGCGGCCTCGGCCGTGCTTGTTTTCATTCTGTCTGCGTGGCCAAAGCCCCTTGCGGAGGCGGCTGCCCCGTCGGCGAAGTCTGCGATGTGTTGACGTCGACGTGCATGGCCACCGAGGGCGTGGGCTGCACCCGCGACTGTGGCACCTCGGCCATGTTGGTGGCGTCTGACCCCGACAGCATGAGCGGCGAGCAGTGCTGCTCCACCATCTGTCAGTGCAAAGCGCTGCCGCCGTTGGTGCCCTACCGCTACGGCAAATACGCGCGCACCGCAGTGTCGTCGTCGGAGATCCTCGTCTCGGCCTACGACCACGAATACGGCGACCTCGTCGTCGTGCACCACAAAAGCGACGGCAGCTTTCACTCTGTCGAATACGTCGACGGCGTGCCCGCAGGAGCCGTGGCGGTGGCCGACGCCCTCGGCCCACGGTCGGGCATTGTCGAGGCTGGCCCCAACGTCGGCACCCACACCTCCATCGCCGTCGACGGCGCAGGTCAGCCGCGCGTGGCGTACCACGACGTCGACAACGGCACCCTGAAGGTGGCGGTGAAGACGGCGACGGGCTGGGTGACCATGACCGTCGACGACGGCGGCGACGGCAAGGTGGGGCAGTTCACCGACATCGCCGTCGACCCTGTGTCGGGCAACATCGTCGTCACTTACACCGCCCTCGACGTGGCGGGCGCCCCTGGCATCAGCGGCCCGGCGTCCGGCGTGAAGATGGCCCGCTCGACGGTGCCAGAACCCACCACCTCCGCCGACTGGGAGTTGCTCTTCGTCGACGCTGTGGCCAGCTTTGACGCCTGCGCCAACAACTGCGGTGCCACCGAAGAATGTGTGCTTGAAGACGGCGCCGGCGCCTGCCGCGCCACCACCACCGGCTGCAACCCCGGCTGCAATGCCGTCAGCCACTGCGTCACCGTCGACGGCGCCGCCACCTGCATGCCGAACGTGTTGCCTGAAGCACCAGAGGGCATGCCCCGCGCCCGCGGCTTGCACACCCGGGTGTTGCCGGCCGCCGATGGCAGCCTCTACGCCGCCAACTACGACTCCGTGTTGGGCCAGGTGCGCCTCAGCAAACTCAACAGCGCCGGAACAGGCTTTGACACCGTGGTCATCGATGGCGACGGCCAAGACGGACGCTCTGGCCAAGACGTCGGACGCTTCCCCGCCATCGCCGCCCTCAGCACCGGTGACGTCGTCGTCGTGTACGAAGACGCCGCCACCCACAAAGTGCTGCTGTGGCAAGGCCCCTTCGGCGAGGCCGGCACCCGTGAAGTGCTCGACGACGGACGCGAAGGCGCCGACATCGGCAGCCACTTCGTGGGTGCGGGTGCCGCTTTGCGGCTGGCCAACGACCTCCCCGTCGTCGTGTACCAAGACGCCTCCAGCCTCGACCTCAAGCTGGCACAAAAGAGCGGCACCGGCACCTGGACGCGCACCGTTCTGCTCGACGACGGCGCCCACGGGTTCTACGCCGACCTCGTCTTGCAAGATGGCGCCGCCATCATCTCCAGCGTGAAGGCGGAGCTCGACGCGCGTTCGACCGAAGCCAGCCGCGTCTTGCTCATCACCCAGTCTTTGACGCCCTGAGTGCCCTGATGACCCTTCCCTTTGTGCATTTGGGCCTGGCCCTCGACGTGCCCGACGACTGGCACAACGCGTCCACCATGTTGTTGTCGGGGCCGGCCGCTGATGGGCCCTCCGACGCTGCCACTTTGCGCATGGTGCCGTTGCCCGCCGATCTCGACGCCGCCATGGCCGAGCACGCGGGCCTTGGCATCGATGGCGTTGAGGTGCTGCACGACGACGACGTCAACCTGCCGTTGGGCACCGGACGCCGCGTCGACTGCGCCCTCACCCTGCAGGGCCACAAGCTGGTGCGCACCACGGTGCTCATCGCCGACGGCGACCAACTCTGCGTCGTGGGCCTCATGCAAAGCCGCGCCCAATACGACGACGGCCAGAGCGACGACCTCGACGCCTTTTTGACGTCGCTGCAATCGGCGAGCTGAGCCTTCGCCCAACAGGCTGTACCCCGACAGGCTTCTCCTGCTAGAACCGCTGGGCGGGCATCCACGGATGCATCCGCCGCGGAGTTGTCATGCGTGCAAAGTTTGTTCGTCTCGTCGTCACCGGCCTCACCTGCGCTCTCGCCGCCAGTGCGTTTGCCGGTTGCAGCTCGCGTCGGGTCACCGACTTCACCATCATCTCGACGAAGAACACGCTGATGTTGGCCAACGCCGAACGCGACAACCGCCGCATCACGGGCGAAGACTGCCGCTGGCTGCTGTTCGGCATGCCCGAGATGAAAGAAGCCATCGACGACGCCGTCGAAAAAGCCGGGCCCGAATACGACGCCCTCGTCGACGGCGTGGTGACCATCGAAGACAACTTTTTCGAGACCTGCTACCGCGTCGAAGGCACCCCCATCAAAGCCATCGACCCCGCCAAGTTCTGGGGCGCGCGCGAGTACAAGAACGCCAAAAAGCCCACGGCGCCAAAGCCAGCCCCTCCGTCGACACCTTGACCCGGCTGCCAACGGCACAAATCGAAAAGCCCCGCTTCACCGCGGGGCTTTTTTGCGTCTGGAGCGCCAACTTTGCTGCGGAACGTTCCATCCGCGGCGGACGGAACGTTCCGCCCGCGGTGGTCGAAGCAACGCAGCAGGTGGCGTGTTGGGCCGCGGTCAAATGCGGGTGCGGGCGGTCCAGAGTTCGGGGAAGAACCTGAGGTCGAGCGCCTTCACCAAGTAGCTCACGCCGCCGGTGCCGCCGGTGCCGCGCTTGTAGCCGATGATGCGTTCGACGGTTTTCATGTGGCTGAAGCGCCAGTGGTGAAAGCGGTCTTCGAGGTCGACGAGCTTTTCGGCGAGTTCGTAGAGGTCCCAGTACTTCTCGGTGTTCTTGTACACCTCGAGCCAGGCGTCTTCGATCTTGGCGTCGGCTTCGTAGGGCTTCGACCAGTCGCGCTCGAGGTGGCTGTCGGGAATGTCGAGGCCGCGCTTTTTCAGCAGCTGCAAACACAAGTCGTAAAAGCTCGGCGCGTTCAACACCCCTTGCAGGTAGTTGTAGCGGTCGGGCTTTTTGCGGTGCACCTCGGCCATCTTCGCGTTCTTGTTGCCGAGGGCGTATTCGAGCGCGCGGTATTGGTGCGACTGAAAGCCCGAGGCGTTGCCGAGGGAGTCGCGAAACTTGGCGTAGTCGGTGGGTGTCATCGTCGCCAACACCCGCCAGCTCTGCTTCAGTTGGTTTTGGATGTGCGCCACCCGCGACAACATCTTAAAGGCGGGGCCGAGGTTGTCGTCTTTCACGCACTGCATGGCGGCGCGCATCTCGTGCAGACAGCACTTCAGCCACAACTCGGCCGACTGATGGATGATGATGAACATCATCTCGTCGTGCTCATCGGTGAGCGGCGTCTGGCAATTCAGCAGCTCGTCGACGTGGAGGTAGCCGCCGTACGACAGGTCTTGGTCCCAGTGGATGTCTTGGCCTTCAATGTCGACCGAAGTTTGTGGGGTGTGCTGCGTCATGACAAAGCCTCCTGTGGCGCGACCATGCCCGAGCCTTGGTCGATTGAAAAGACGCCAACGGCGAGGGGGCCAAGAACATCACCCAAGAGCTGTTCTCGTCGACAAACGCACAGGCCGCGGGCCCGGATGTGAACGTTCACACGCCGCGCCGCGCCAAAAGCAGCAAGAAAATGCAGGACGGCATGGATTGCGTCGTCGCCGTTGGGCACCAGGCATCGTCGACGATTTGCGGTCATCTGCCGACCCGCAGACGGCAAAGCGTCGTCATCCACCGCAAATGGTCGTTCAAGGCTGGAGCATGCCAGACGCGCTTGCGCGTCGCGCTCCAGACTACCGCATGAGCCGGGGTTGCAGGCTGACCTCGCCGGCGTCGACGGTGATCTCAAAGCGCACCCCCCGACATTGGTGGTCGGTGATGAGGCGTTCGCTCTCTGACAACAGCGTCTCGGCGAAGAGCTCGAAGTCGAGGTCGTCGGTGTTCTCGTCGTTGTCTTGTTTCTTCACCAAGAAGGTGTCGAACAACGTCTTCAACTCCTGACGGCTGGGGAGGGCAGGCGTGTCGTCGACGTCGTCGGTGTCGTCGGCGCCGTCGGTCGACGCTTCGACCTCGTTGCCATCCTCGTCGCCATCCACCTCTTCGGCGCGGCCTTCGAGGCTGGCTTGTCGGGCAGGTTCGATGATGGTGGCGGCGTCGTCGTCGTCGTCGTCGTCGCGGGGAGCATCGACGTTGTCGGCAGAGTCGTCGCTGGTGTCTTTCGCCGCTTGCGCGTCGTCGGAGACACCCTCATCGGCGGGAACGACGTCGTCGTTGTCGACGCTGTCACCGTCGCTGTCATCGCCGTCGCTGTCATCGCCGTCGCTGTCATCGCCGTCAAGCATCGACGCCAAACGCTGTTTTTTCGCAGCCTGCTCTTGGGCGACGGCTTCTTTGGCCCGCTCGATGGCGCTCTTGTTCATGACCCGCACTTCGCCGATGTCGGGGTGGTCGGAGTCGATGTTCTCATCGATGACCATGCGCGACGATGAGGGCACCCGCACGTTCTTTGTGGGCGGTTCGGGGGTGGACTTGTCGTCTTGGGCTGGCGCTGGCGGTTTCGAGGGCCGCGCTTCAGGCGGCGTCGACACCCGCTCTTTGGGGGGCAGCTGGTCTTGCCGTGGCCGCGTCGACACCGGCCCCAAATTGGGGTCGTCGAATTCGCCCATGGCGGCGGCCGCTTCATTGGCGGCGCGGGCGATCTCTTTGAGTTCGCCACTGAAGTCGTCGTGATCGACACGCACGTCGTGGCGTCCTCGGCTCAGGGCGCGCAACACGTCGATGATCTGCCCGACGTGGGAGGCGTTTTGCCCTTTGACGCCGAAGACCACGGCCAACACGGTCACCCACAATCCGACGTCGATGAACAGCCGCTTCAGCGCCAAGTCTTGCGAGGTGGGCTGCAGCAAAAACCAACTCGCCGCGGCGGCACCGACGATGACGACGGTGCACAGTGCAGCAAGGACTTTTCGCCCGCGATCCATGGCTCAAGGCTCCCTCGGCGTGCGCCCGCCGCAGGGCAGGCGTTCACACACGCGCGATGCCTAGCAAAACCAGGGATTTCGGCGCGATACAAGGGGGGAAGCCAACAATCCGCTGTCGAGGCTGGGTTTTTTCAAATGGCCGCCGCCGAATCTGACCTACGGGGCTGACGCCACTTGAGCCGCCAACGCGGTTTTGGCCTGCGCCGACGTCATTGTGGGCTGGTGCAGACGCACGCGCGCGGCGCGCAGCGCTTCATGCCGCACCAAGGGGTCGTCGTCGTCGAGGCCCACCAACAGCGCCGAGGCGGCATCGCTGTCGTCGAGGTCTGCGGCGTGGCAGGCCCACATCACCAACGCGCGCACCCGCGCGTCTTTGTCGTGCACCATCGACAGCGGCGACAACGCCTGCTGGGGTGCGGCCGCTCGCGTGCGAAACTCGCGCAGCGTCGACGGCACCAACAATGCGATGAACACCCCAGCGGCGGCCACGCGCACCACAGTGCGTCCGTTGAGGGCGCCTTCACGCGACGCTTTGATGGCGGCGTCGACGAGCATCAGGGCAAGTGCCACGCCAAAGACGGCCACCGGCAACCACAACCAAGACGGATCGCGGGCGCCGCTGCGCACCTGCTCCACGAGGGCGGGGCGCCCGAGCAGGCTGGTCAACGCCGCCACCAGCAACGCGACGAACAAGGCCACGCGCAGCAGGCGGCGGGGGCTGGGAGAACTGGCTTGGGCCATGCCTCATTGTACCGTTGCGACGAGGCGTCCTCAACGTGACCCCCCGCCGCCCAGCGCGGGAGCTGCAGACGGCGAAAAGAGCGAAAAGAGCAAGCTTGCAGCGACGTCATTCAGGCTGCATCCTGTCGGCTGGTGGCGCCGCACATGCGCCACCTCTGCCTTCAGATGTTGGAACGCTCATGTCTGCTGTCTCCGTTTGTTTTGCCCTGCCCAAAAGGCTGTTGCCCGTTTGTGGTTTGTCGTTGCTGACCCTGTTGGCTGCATGCCCGGGGGAGACCCCGTCTGACGACGCTGGCATCGATGCCGGTGGCGACGTCGACGCCGGCGACGACAGCGACGCCGGTGGCGAACCAGAGCCGCGCGATGCAGGTGAGCCAGAGCAAGACGCGGGCGAGCCCGAGCCCCGAGACGCGGGCGAGCCTGAGCCCCAAGATGCAGGCGGCGAACCCGAGCAAGATGCCGGCGAACCCGAGCCGCGCGACGCCGGCTCGGAGCCGGACGCGCCCCCGGGCGACGAGTCGGGCGAATACGACGACCCCACCGACGTCGATTTGCCATTGAACGTCGTCGTCGACATCCAAGAAGAGTACGACCAAGACTGCTACCGCTTCTCCACAGCCGTGGGGGGGAGCCTGCACGCCGAGACCAGCGACGGCGCAGGAGGCTGCCCGGGCGACACCAAGATCTCCCTGTACGTGGGCGACGGGCAGACGCCTTCGTTTGAAAACGACGACGGTGGCGACGGCTTGTGCAGCTTGATTCAGCAAGACCTGCCGCCTGGCACCTACACGGTGTGCGCGTTCGGCTTCAGCACGCGCACGCCGGCAGGTGTGCACGTCGACATCACCCTCGACGAGTTCATCTGCGGCGACCTCTCACTCGACCCCGGTGAAGAGTGCGACGCCGACGAGGGCTGCGACGAAAACTGCTTGGTCGACGACGGCCTGCTGCGCGAAACCGAGAGCAACGACTACCCCGCCGCTGGAGGCATGCTCGACCTGCCTCTCGACGAGACGGTGCGGGGCCACATTCGCGTTGCCGACACCGACTTGTGGCGCATTGCGCTTCCGGGCCGACTGCGCCCAGGCACTTTGTCGTTGTGGCTGGGGGGCGTCGACGCCGAATCTGAAGAGTGCGGCGACAGCAGCGACTTGCGCATGGACCTGCACAATCCCTCTGACCTGGTGAACCCCATCGCCACGTCCACCGATGGTGCCCGCTGTCGTGCGTTGACGATCATCGAGGTCAACGACGACGTGCTGTTTGGCGACGAGACCTTCTTGTTGCGTGTGACGTCCATCGGCCGTCCCGCGCCCTACACGCTGCACGCCACGTACATCGAGGGCATCTGTGGCAACGGCGTGCGCGAGCCCAACGAAGGCTGTGAGTTGCATGAGGCCAACGCCGACACCTGCGACCCCGTCACCTGCCAGCCCATGGTGGCGCCCAACGACATCTGCTACCTGGCCGAAGTCATCGACGTCACCGGCAACGGCCTCACCGCTTCGGCCACAGGCAACACCGCCATCGCCACCGACCAAGTGGGTTTCGAAAGCTGCCAATCGTTCACCGCGACCAGCAGCGACGTCGACAAAGACATCTTCTTCACCTTCACGGCGCCGGTTGCCGGCCGCTACGCCATCGAGGCTGAGGCCGACTTCAATCACATCTTGGGGGTGTCGACGACGGGCTGCGCGCCGTTTGCCACCGACGCCTGCACAAGCACGGGGCCGGCGTCCATCGAAGCCACAGAGGTCGACGTTGCCGCCGGCCAACAAGTGTTCATCGCCGTGGACGCCTTCAACGGCGCGTCAGGCAACGTCGAAGTGCGCGTCACCCGCCTGGTGCCCCCGGCGAACGAGACCTGCATGACGGCCGAAGTGCTGAGCGTTCTCGACGATGGCTCCAACGTGCACGTCGAAGCCGGCACCCGGGTGGCCTCCAACGCGCACGCCTACACCGGCGCCGATGCCTGCGTGGATGGCAACGATGTGTTCTATCGCTTCACCGCGCCGTCTGACGGCAGCGTTGAGGCTTGGGCACGAGGCGACGGCTACACCCCCTCGGTGGTGGTGAGCGACGCGACCTGCGCCACCGACGCCGCCTGCGTCGAGTCGGGCATTGCCAACTTTGAGGTCACCGCTGGGCAAGAGGTGACCTTGGTGGTGGAGTCGCCCGCCGACAGCAGCGGGGCGTTCACCCTCGACGTGCACTACGTGGTGCGCCCCGACAACGACGTCTGCCTGGTGGCCACATCGCTGGTGACCGACGATGAGCCGCTGGTGCTCGACATCGACACCGTCAACGCCCTCGACGACGCCGCCGTGAGCTGCGCCAGCGGATCCGACGAAGCCCCCGACGTGTTCTACAGCCTGAGCTTTGCCGAAGACGTATACCTGTCGGTGCAAGGCACGGCCACCGCCCACGACTTTGCGTTGGCCCTCATCGACAGCTGCGATGGAGCCGAGACCTTGTGCGTCGAAAGCACGGCCCAAGAAGGTGGGTTCGCGTCTCATGTGCCGGCAGGTGACTACATCCTCGTCGTCGACGGCACGGGCGCCCTCGAGCGCGGTGCGCTGGAGTTGACGATTCAGACCACATCGTTTGTGCCCCCGGCAGATGTGTGCACAGCAACGCCTGCGCTGGTGGGCGACATGGGCCGCGTCGTCGGCGATTTGACCACCTACGCCCACGACCTCAACTCGGCCGACTTCGACCCCAACTGCACCAGCGGATTCGATTCGCTGGGCAAAGACGGCGTCTACCGCATCCACGTGCCCGAAGGACACAACCTGACGGTGCGCAGCGCCGGCATCGACACCGACACCGACACCATGTTGTACCTGCTCGACTCTTGCGGCGGCGGCGGAGACTGTCTGGCGGGCGCCGACGAGAACACATCCGCTGGGGCAGGCGAAGAAGTGTCTTGGGACAACCTCGGCACCGCCGTCGACGTCTTCGTGGTGGTCGACGATTGGTTGCCGGCCAGCCCCGACCCTGACGACTACAAGGCCGGGTTGTTCGAGCTGGAGTGGGTGTTGACCGTGCTGCCCGCCGACGACGCTGGTGTGGTCGACCCAGACGCCGGGACGCCAGAGGATGGCGGCATGACCGACGCCGGCATGCCATAGCCCTTTCAGCCAAGCTCCGCTCGACACCCCCCACATCTGGGGGGTGTCGTCGAGTGTAAGCAAAGACTGTGATGCAGGCCGAGGTGTGGGCTCTGCCGCTGCGGTCTCCTCGACGAAAGAGCGCGTCGACTGGTACGCTTTTAAGCGTTTTCTGCAGTCTTTGCGCACCCCAACCTGACAGTGGAGCGATCATGCCCAGATCGACAACATCATTTCGCGCCACCATCACGGCCCTGTGGGGTGCACTCACATTTGCTGCCCTCGGGCCCGCAGCAGCGGCGGCCCCGTGCGACGAAGCCGGCATTCAGCTGGTGACCACCATGCGGGCCAAGGTGCAGTCGAAATGCAAAAAGAGCGACGGCAAAACGCTGTACGTCGACGACATCATCAAAGTGAAGAGCCGCGGGCAGTTTCGCATCTCGGGCGACACCGCCACCGACCACGTCGACTTGGTGTGCAACAAGGTGGGCAAAAAGTCGTTGTCGATGAAGGTGAAGGCCGCTTCAGACGGCTTCTTGCGCGCCAAAAAAGACTACATCACGTGCCAAGGCCTCGATGGCGACGTGTTCACCTGCAACAAAAAAGAACGGCAGGTGCTGAAGTGTTCTGTCGCGCGCACCCCGCTGCAGCCGCCGGAGCCCACGCCGGCCCCGGCCACCGCCCAGAGCACGCCGACGCCTGCAGCCGAAGCCGACACCGCAGCCGAGGCGACGGCCCCCAAGGTGGCTGAAGCCACCACCGACGACACCCACCTCAAGACGCGCAAGATGCGTTCGTCGATTTGGCGGGCAGGCTCGAAGGAGGAGCGGGTGTTGTTGTTGCGTCTCGACGCGGTGGGGGCTTCGGACGAAGCGGCGCAGGCGTCCAAGGCGCTGGTGGAGACGGCCATGGGCGACATCCCCGGCTTGGTGGTGCTCGACAAAGAAGCGGCCAAGGCCGCGCTCGAGACCCAGCTGGCCAAGGGCTGTGGCCCCAACGATCCGTGCCTGGCGGATTTCGCGGAGTCGTTCAACGCCGACCTCGTCGTCACCGGCACCTTGGGTTTGGTGGGCGGCCAACAGGTGCTCACCTTGAACCTGCTGCGGGCGGGCGAGGGCGAGGTGGTGAATCGGGCATCGGCCCCTGTGACGTTTGGCGACAAGAACTTCGATGGGCAGGTGAACACCATCGTAGGCGATCTCTTTGGCGTCACCGTCGGCGAAGGGCCGACGTACTCGCTGCCCGAGGGCAAAGAGGTGTCGTTCGCTGTGTTTCCGCTGAAGGTGGCGGGTGTCAGCGAAGAAGTCGCGAAGAACCTCACGCAGCTGTTGAGTGTGGAGCTGAAGTCCATCGACGGCACTTCGGTGGTGTCGAAAGACGACATCAAAGCCATGCTCGACTTCGAGGCCACCAAGTCGAAGCTCGGCTGTTCTGACGACAGCTGCTTGGCGGAGATCGGCGGCGCCCTCGGCGTCGACAAGATCGTCGTGGGCCAAGTCGGCAAGGTCGAAAACCGGTACGTGATCAGCTTGCGGCTGATGGATGCGTCGAAGGTCACCGTCGACAGCCGCATCACCGAAACCTACGTCGGCGAAGAGAGCCAACTGCTGTCGGCCATCAAGTTTGCCGCTCGTGCGGTCGTCGGCGTGAAGTCCGTCGACGCTGGCGCGCTGGCGGTGACCACTTCGCAAGAAGGCGCCGAAGTCTACGTCGACGGCGAACGCGGCATGGGCAGCGACGGCAAGACCACCACCCCGCTCATCCTGCACTTGGAGCCGGGCAAGCACTCTTTGCGGGTGCACAAAGATGGCTACTTCGACGTCGTCACCGAGGTGTACGTGGAGTCGGGCATCGGACGTCCTTCATTGGCCTGGGTGGAGCTCGAGAAACAGCCTGGCGAGTGGTACGAGAGCTGGGAGTTGTGGGCCGTCAGCGGCGGCGCCACCATCGGCGTCGTCACCGTCGGGTTCGCCACCGCATTTGGCCTCGTGACCTACGCCAACCGTTGCCCGTCGCTGGGCTGCCACCTCATCAAGACGCAGTAGCTCCGACGCTGCCGTCGCCCTCCCTGCATGCGTCGGGTCCTGCACCGTCGGGCCCGTCGACCGAGGCCATGGAATGTTGAAGTCGTCGGCTCCGTCGGAGCCCCACATCCCCACACAACGCACACGCATCCGTCGGGGGGCCTCCTCTGTCGTCGTGGCCTGCGCTGCGCTGCTGGCGTTGGGCGGCTGCAACATGTTCAGCGACACCATCGCGGTGAAGCTCGAATTCGAAAACGACCCCTACTACGGCCCTCCTGACGACGTGGCCAACGTGCAGAAGATCGCCGTCGACATCTTCGACGCGCCGTTTCTCGTCGACGGAACATGCCCAGCCGACAACAGCTGCGGCGCCACAGAGGTCGCCTTTGAGGGCGGCTGCGTGCGCTGCGTCGACGTCGCAGACCCCGCGGCGTTGTTCACCCAGGGCATCTCGCTGGAGTTCGACCGCGACGCGCTGGTGGCCACCGTCGACGGTGGCGACGCCGGCACTGGCAACGCACAGCTCATTGCACGGGTCGACCTGTTGACGGCGGACGGCACGGTGGTGGGCTCCAGTTGGCTGCAGGTCGACGACCAACCCCCACCGTCGTTTTTGCCCATCGTGAAGACGCAGCGTCCGACCCCGCGTTGTGGCGCAGACGACCAGTGCAACCCCACCCTCGACGACGAACAGCAAGCGGTGGCGCCCATCTGCAGCCATGGCCCTGCGGCCGCCACCTCCAGCACACCCCGCACCATGGGCGCGTGCGCCACGAGGCCGGCGTGTCCGACGGCGGCTTGCGCCGAAAACGATCCCGAACTCGACGACGACACCGGCCGTTGGGATTGCAGATACAGCGTGCGCACCCCAGCGATCTGCGGCGAAGGCGAGTACTGCAACCCACGCACCGGCTGTGAGCCCGGCGTGCAATGCACCGAGGTCAACGCCGAATGCGACTTGCCTTACACCTGCTTCAAGCAAGTGTGCAGCGCCAACCTCAACTGCGTGAACACCCCCACCCCGCGGGAGACCAACGTCTTCGACACCGAGTGCACGGTCTGCGCAGACGGCACGCCCGACGGCGGAGTGCCCGTTGCGGCGCCCGTCAACAGCGGCCAACCCTGCACCTTGGGCGGTGCCGACGGCGGTGCCGCGGTGTGCATCGACGGCACGTGCGAGCTCGCCACCTGTGGCGACGGCTGGTTGTCGGGCGACGAGGTCTGTGACGACGGCGAGGCCAACTCCGATGCACCGTTCGACCCCTCCGAAGATGGACGCCGCCCCTGCCGCACCGACTGCAGAGGCGTCGCCCGCTACGGCGACACCATCGAAGACGACGGCGAATTGTGCGACGACGGCAACCTCGACAACAACGACCACTGCGTCGGCGGCGTGCCGGCCGAGTGCAACGATGGCTACGTCAATGAGGCCACCGACGGTGGTGAGCCTTGTGACGACACCAACCTCATCGACACCGACAACTGCTGGAAGACGCGCAACCCCGACGGCAGCTACACCTGCCACAAGAACGTGGCCAACGACGGCATTCTCGACTTGGAGTGCCCCGACACCCTCGAAGAATGCGCCGACAACGGCATCCCCTTCTCGGAGTGCAATCACATCTGCGAGCCTTGCGACGACGGCGACCACAACCCCAACAACGGCTGCGACAACAGCAACCTGCCGGTGTGGACGGGCACGGTCATCGGCGGCGGCAGCCGTGGGGGCGGCACCGCACAAGACCTCAGCTTTCGCACCTTTCCGTCGGCGTTGGCCGTCGACGAGGCCGGCAATGTGGTGGCGGCGTTGCCGTCTGAAAGCCGCGTGGTGCGCATCCACGTCGAGGGTGACGACGCCATCGGGCCCCGCCCCGCGTATCCCGTTTCATTGGTGGCGGGCGTTGGCGAGTTCGGCATTGCCAAGCCCGACGTGACAAGCAGCGCCAACGCGCCGTTGCTGTCGCCGGTGTCGGTGTCGGTGGATGGCCTCGGCACCGCCTACATCGTCGACCGCGAAGCCAACCGTGTGTACGCGGTGCAAGACGGCCACGTCTTCGATCCCATCGCCGGTCGCTTTGCCGAATACGACTTGGGCGACGTCGACGGCGGCACCATCAACGACAACGACGATCCGCTGCCGAGCGACGCCATCCCCTTGAGCCGGCCCATCGACGTCACCACCGACGGCCTCGGGCATGTGTACCTCGCCGACCAATACGCGGGCCGCGTGCGCCGCATCAACACGTTGACGTCGGAGATGGTCGACCTCGCCAACCAATACGCGCCCATGTTGCGCAAGGTCGACATCACCCAGCCGCCTGCGGCAGACGGAACGCCGGTGCTCGAGCCAGGGGTGTTCGTCGACGATGACTTCGACAACCTGTCGGTGGTGACCACCACGCCAGCAGGCGACTTGCTCATCTCCGACCACACCTCGAACCATCTCTCAGGGGCTGGCCTCGACGGCAACAGCCGCACCGACTTTCGGGTGTTCTTGCTGGCGACGCCGACGGGCGCCCCCGTCGACGACCGGCCAGCCTACGCGTTGTGGACCGAGGTGGGCGGGCAACCGCAAGAAGTGGAGTTCTTCAAGGTGTACGACCTCGCTGCCGACGAGCACGGCCTCTACCAGACCGCTTGCCGCGATGAGCGGGTGCTGTTTTTCCCTTGGGTCGACGGCGACAACACCGACCCCTACTGGCGGGCGCAGGTGGGGCCTGCGGTGGTGCTGAAGGCCAACCCCGAGCAACGGGCATACGCCGAAGACGACTACAGTTGTGACACCATTTTTGAAGAACCCCTGCTCGAGGAGCACTACCTTGCTGGGGCCACCGGGGACCTCGCCGACGGTGGCTTCTCGGATGAAGAACGTGCCCGCCTCGTCGACGACTTTGTGCGCCGTCCGTTCTTCTTGGCAGTCGACAACGACCGCAACGTCTTTGTGTCGGAGCTCAACGGACGCATTCGTCGCCTGCGGCTCGACGACGACCACAACGTCGTCGATGACAGCATCATCGCGGGCGCCCACGTGGCCGAGGCCGACCAACGCTCTACGTTGGAGTTGAAGGTCATCAAGTCGGCGCCCAACGCCACCACCGTGTTCAACAACGCCGACGTGGTCGACGACCATTTGGAGTTTGCGGGGCGGGGCTTTCGTCCGCAGCCTGCCTTCCTGTCGATGACGGGGGCGTCTGAAAACGTCGTGCTGGAGATTCGCGACAACTCCCGCGTGTCGTACTTTCACGGCGACGCCCGCGCGCCTGAGGCGGCCGCTCTCGTCGACCCCCAGGCGCTGGCGTACGACGAGGGCGGACACCTGTGGGTCGCCGACCGCGGCAACGACCGCGTGGCGTGGATCGAGCGCAAAGAAGTCTGCCAAGACGGCTGGCATGTCAGCGATGGCAAGTCGTATTCGAAGTACGATCTGCAGGGCGACTCCGTGGTGGCCGACGTGTTGTTGACGGTGACGCCGCCTGACGGCTTGGAGCTGTCGCGCCCGCAAGGGGTGTGGTTCGAGCCAGGGAGCTGCGTCAGCGACGACGATTGTTACGACGCCGACGCCCAATGCATCTCCATTGCGGCCGGCTCTCAAGACGGCGGAGAGCGCCCTTCTCGTGACGTCAACGTGTGCGCCCGGCTCGACCAAGAGGACATTTGCGGACGTCGCTACAACGAAGTGCGGCCGAAGAAGAACGACCGGCTGTACATCGCCGACACGGGCAACCACCGCATCTTGTCCATCGAGCCGTATGCCGATGTGCCCACCTTCCACGTCGTGGTGGGCCTGGCAGGCGGCACCCCAGGCACCTTTGACCGCGACCCCAACCCGCTCGAACAACTGCCCGGCACGAGTTTCCCCCTGCGCGACCCCGTCGGTGTCGTCGTGGTGCGCGAGTCGGACTTCCTCGGCGGCGACGCCGACGGCGGACGTCGCATCATGGTGGTCATCGACCGCTTCAACCACGCCGTACCATTGCTGCTGCAAGAAGAAGACGACCCCGTTGGCGAGCCCTTCAAGCTGATGACCATCATCGGCAAACCCGGATACGACGGCTACGTCGACGTTGCCGGCAGCGCAGGCTCGTTGAAAGAAGGCCGCTTCTCCTACCCCCGCGGGTTGGCCTCCTTGGGCGGCGAACTCATCATCATCGACGGACAAGACCGCCTGCGGGCACTGCGCCTCGACGTCGAGGGCTTCGACCTGTCGGCCACGGTGACCACCGTGTCGCAGGGGAGCTTCTCGCCCGGCGACGACGACTTGCCGGTCGCCGACCTCGGACGTCCACAACAGATGGTGCTGTTGCCCGACACGCAGGGCCGCCAGGCATTGTACGCCGACGGCTTGAAGGGGCGCCTGCGGCTGCTGTCGATGGGGGAGCAGGCCTGCAACGAGCCCGCGACGCGGGTGTGCAACCTCTGCGAGCTCACGCCCGAGGCTTGCGTCGACTTCGACCTCAGCTGGTGCAACGGCAAACCGGTCGACCACGTCGACACCGCGGTGGGCTTGCCCCTCGGCAAAGACCCCAATGAGGCGCCAGAGGGGGCGGTGTTCGCGCGGGAGTTCAACATCAACGGCGAGACCACAGGCGTGGCCCTCGACGTCGACACCCAAGACCTCTACTTCGCCACCAAGAACCGCCGGGCGGTCGTCGCGGACGACGACGTTGCAGCGACGGGGGTGTTTCGCATTCAGACGGGCGGGTTCGCGCGCGGCCCCTTGGTGGGCGACGTCGTCGACGGCCAGTGGGCGCCAGGTGCCAACGCCGAGGCCGAGTGCCGCTTTGAGGTGTGCCATCCGGGCGAGAGCTACGTGTTTGACGCCGATGCCAATGGCCATGTCTGTGCCCCATGGCTGGTGGAAGAACTCGACATCGGCTTTCGGTCTCGACGCGGGCTGGACGTCTTCCCCGAAGCACCAGGCAACCTCGCCGTCATGCACCTCGACGGCAAAACCGTGTTGTTGCTGCCCGACGAAGAGCAGCACACCGTGTTCGGCGTCGACGTGAGCGACCTCGGCACCGTCGGAACGTCGCCCTCACTGCCGGGCTACGCGGTGATCGGGACGCCCGGCACCCAAGGGCGGTTGGAGTCGTTGGCTGCGGTCGACGAGGATGCGGGTGTTGGATGCGCATCCGACGAGCGTCTGGAGGGCGTGCCATGCTTTGACGGCAGCTTGCTGTCGGAGCCCTTCGCTGTGGCCTTCACCCCTGCTGCATCTCTCGACACCGCAGCCGCGTGCGACGACAACACCGTGGCGACGAACCCGACGCTGTACATCGCCGACACCGGCAACCACCAAGTGGTGCGCGCCGACTTGCACACCGGTGAAATGGCGGCAGTGGCGGGCAACGGATTCGGCGCATCGACGTCGGGTGGGTCGCCGTCGAGCGCGTTCCCCCTGCACACGCCGCGTGGGCTCGACACCGATGCCTATGGCAACTTGTTTGTCGCTGCCTTTGGCAGCGTGCATGTGCTTTCGCCCGCGCCGTGCACCGGCGTGATGGGCGACGGACGCATGTCGACCGTGTATGGCGCGCCCCCGCGCAACACCTACCCCGAGAGTGCCACCGACTGTCTGCGCGCCGTGCAGCTGGTCGACGACGACACACTGTTGTTGATGGATGCGTGCCAAGGCGTCTTGTTGCGCGCGAGCAAAACCCTCAGCGGAGTCGTGCCCTAGGCACGGAGACCACCGCTGGCTGTCTTCGGAGGAGGCCATGGCCCACCCCTCGTCCCACAGACGACCGTTTGCAGACCGCATTCGCCCCCGCCACCGCTGGGGGGCGTTGGCATCGTTCGCGTTGGCGTCGCTGTTGTTGGCGGCGTGCGACGAGAACTCCGCCACAGTGGCGCTGCACGCCAGCCCACAATTCTTCACCTCTGACGACGTAAGCGACGTGGTCATCGAGGTGGCACCCGAAAACGGAATCCCGCTGGAGGTGTCGGTGGCGCCGGGGGCGTTCAACACCGGCACCGCCCAGGTGCGCTTGTTGCCCGACAGCGGCGAATTCAATGCGAGCATCCGTCTGCGCACCCGCGCGGGTGACGTCGTCGCCGAGACCCGGGAGCCGGTGCGCATTCAGCTCGACAAGGTGGCCGATGCCGAGCTGAGCAAGCGCTGTGACGACGACACCGACTGCACCGGCGCCGTCAACGTGTTCTGCGACGGCAACGAGACGTGCAACGCCGATGGATTCTGCGTCGCCAGCGCGCCTTGCGGCTATGCCAGCTGTGTTGTGGGCTTGTCGTGCGATGAAGACAGCGAGACCTGTTCGCCGCAGACCAATGCCCACCTCGACCACAACCAGTGTCGACGAGGCGATGGCACCAAACAGTTCTGCCACCCCCAACAGGGATGTCTGCCGGGCATCCCTTGCAACAGCGACGAGGAATGCAGCGACGGCAACTCATGCAACGGCCGCGAACAATGCGACGAAGGCCAGTGCACGCCAGTCGACTTCGACGAACTGCTCACGTCGTGTGGGGCGTTGGAGTGTGATGAAGCCACCGGCGCCATCACCGTGGTGCGCACCGACCGCAGGGTGCGCAACAACTGTGGCGCGGGATACGTCTGCAAAGAAACGACGACGCCAGTGTCGGGCTTTGAGTTGTACCACCCGACGACAGATCCCGACGCGGGGATCCCCGACGACGTCATCCTCGCGCCGGGTGAAGGCGTCACCGGCTTGGTGTGCTTGCCCAACGAATGCGGCGATGGCGTCGTGGCCGAGCCTGAATACTGCGACCCCCGTCGTGACGACGACGGCGACGTCGTCGACGCCGTCGATGACGCCGGCGTGCTGATCAACAATCCGCAGTGCAATCCAGACCTGTGCGCACGACGGCGTTGTGGCGACGGCGTGAAAGACCCCGACGAAGATTGCGACGTGCCCGACGCGGGACCCGACTCCGTGGTGTGCACGCCGTCTTGCAAGTTCCCCACTTGTGGCGACGGCTACGTGGCCGCCAACGAGGAGTGCGACGACGGCAACGGCATCACCACCGACGAGTGCTTGCCCGAGATCGAAGGGCGCGAAGACCTCAGCTGCCGCATCAACCGCCCCAACGACGGGTACTTGCTGGAGCGCATCGAAGACCCAGACTCTCTCCCCTTCTTCGTGCAACCTGAAGAATGCGACGACGGCAACGAGGTCACCCACGACGGGTGCCACGATGGACGCCACGAATCGTGGACGGCCGACTGCCTGGGCGAAGGCCACCAGATGACGTCGTCGTCGCTGTTGAAAACCGATGCGCCCGACGGGGTCAGCATCGACAACAACGGCAACATTCTCATTGCATCACCGGCCGAGAGTCGGGTGTTTCGCCTGGCGGTCGACACCGACCTCGACGCCATCCGCAACAACAGCAGCGACCCCATGGTGTCGTTGGTGGCAGGCTCGGGCCGCTACGCCGACGACGGTGATGGCGACTTGGCCACCGAGGCAGGCTTTTTCATCCCCATCTCAGTGGAGGCCGACGCACGCGGCAACATCTATGTGTCTGACAAAGAGGCCAACCGCATTCGCAAGATCGACTCTCGCGGACACATCACCACCATCGCGGGCAACGGCGAGCGGCTCGAGGCCTACGACGGGCGCGACGCCCAATTCTCTGGGCTTTCAGAGCCTCTGCAGGTCACGGTCGACCAAGAAGGCAACGTGTTCTTCGCAGAAATCAGCGGCTACCGCGTGCGCCGCGTCGACGCCAAGACCGGGCAGATCGACACCGTTTTTGGCAACCGCTACAGCAACAACTGCGAGGAGTTTGAACCCGACGACGTTCGCGAAGACGAGCAGCTGTATTCATGGCCCGACCACGGGTACACCGACTGCCGTCACCCCGACGGCAGCGACCCGCGCGGCGTGCGCTTCGACAAAGTGCTCAACGTGCGCGCGCTGAAAAACGGCGATGTCGTGGTGCGCACCACGTCGTCGTGGCACGTCTACGCCAAAGACGCCGACGATGGCTCCATCATCACGTCGCCGTTGACGCTCAACACCCATCCCTTGGCCGGTGACGACGACCCCCATCTCTCGGTGACCCGCTTTTATGTGTTGCACGACAACGGGGACGGCACCTGGGGGCACGCCATCTTGGGCAATCCGCAGCTGCATGACCCGCAGTTCATCTCTGACTACGACGCCACCCACCCGCAGCCCATCCCGCTGGCACAGGCGCAACACCGCTACTACCTCGACCCCATGCAGGACCCGGATGGGTTTGGCGACGCCTACACCATTCGCAAAGGCTATTTGCACGAGTGCCCAAGTCGCGGCTGGTGCGGCGAAGACGGTCGCTCCTTCTACGTCAACGACGAGACCAACCTCGACAAAAAGGGCGACCTTTACTTTCACGCCGACGCTTTGGAGACGCAAAAGTTCGGCGTCGACGCCGACGGCAACTTGTTGTTCGCGTCGTGCAAATACCAAAACGTGTGGCGCATTCATCTCGACTACGACCGCACCGGCACCGACTTCGCACGCAACGCCATTCCGGAGTTGTTGTTCGACAACCCCGATGCGGATGAGGCGCCCATCGAGGCCGGTGACACCTGGACGCAAAGCGCAAAGGTGGATTGGCTGGACAACCGTTGCCGCACCCGCGGTGCCATCTTCGACGACGCTGCGGTCGACCTCACCGACGCCACCATTCACCAGCCCTTCGCCGTTCTCGGACATCCGTCGGGCGGCATCATCGTGCGAGAGATGACCGGCGAGTTTCGTTGGTTGGTGGGCCCAGGCGGCACGCTGTTCACCAACGCCGACGGCGAGCGCATCTATCCTTTGTTTGGGACGTCGTCGGCCAAAGCCCCCGACGTCAACGGGCTGTTGTTGAAGATCGCGCGCATCTTCCCCGGCACCATGGCCATCAACATGGAGGAGGTCGAAGGCTTCGCCACGGGCGACGCCGAATACACAGACAACTTTGCGTCGTTCGCACTGCCCGACGAGGGCATCGTGTCGCAGATCTCGACGACGGGGCGGGCCTATGTGTGGGGCGACGCGCCCACCGAGCCCACGCCGCCGGCGGTCGCTGGGCAGTTGTACACCGACGCCACCCGCGTCGACCTCGGCGGCGCCAGCTTTTTGCGGCCCACGTCGGTGGCGTGGGACACAGGCAACAACAAATACGTCGCCGAAGCGGGCACCGACCTCATCCGCTTCATCGCCGGCGGCAACCCCGTCAAAGACCCAGGTAAAGCACCTGTCGCCGGCGTCAAACCCTATTCGGCCTACACGGTGTTGGGGCAGACCGGGCGGGTTCCTGTGTTCAAAGAAGACCTCACCTTCGACGAAATCGCGTTGAACGAGCCGAGTGGGGTGTGGTTCGTCCCCGGCAGCTGTCTCGACGACAACGACGTGCCCCAGCACGACAAATGCGTGAACACCGGCGGCTGGCCGGTGTGCTCTGGCAGCATGGACGAGTGTGTGTACTGCAAGAACAGTGGACGCTGCGTCGGCCGAGAAGAATGGAAATCAGACGGCGACCACGAACAAGAACAGATCGGCGTCGAGGGCGACCATCTGTTGGTCGCCGACACCGGCAACCATCGCGTTCTCGACGTCGATCTCTTCGTGGAGATGGGCGAGGGCAGCGGCCAGTACACGTCGACGGCCAAGACCATCGTCGGGGCCGGCGCCAATGGTGCGCCGACGCCAGGAGATCCGCTGTATGGCACCACCGACGGCAGCTTGGGCGTGGTGGCCGCCAGCGAAACCAAGCTCAACCGTCCGGTGAGCGTCATCGTTCTGCCGGGCGACCTCCTCGGGTTTGACGACGCGGAGGTGATGCTCGTCGTCGACCGCGGCAACCACGTCATCAACGTCTTCTTGCGTGGGCTGGTGTTTTCTGAGTTCACCCTCGTCAACCAGTTCGGCATTCCTGGGGTCGAGGGCGACACCGACGTGGTGAACGACCTCGACAATGGCGACCCCGACGACCTCATCCCTCTGGCGAACGCGCGCTTTCGGCATCCGATCGGATTGACCATCGGCTCCTTCGACTTCTTTGCCGGCAACGAAAGTGTGGTGTTGTACGTCACCGACCACGTCGACCGGGTGCGGGCGTTGCGTCTCGACGTCAGCGCCGCCCTCGACGTCAACGGCTCGTTGGAGACGGTGCGCATCGGCACGTTGCGTCCGCCCGATGGCTTTTTGGAGCAGTACGACGGCGACGGTGAAGCGCTTGCCGGAGCCCATCTCAACCGGCCGCAAACCGCGGTGGCGCTGCCCCTCGTCGACAACGTCGTCAACGGCATCGAGCAACACGAGTGGTTGGTGGCCGACGGGTCGGCGGGTGTCATTCGCCGTCTGGTGCGTCGCTTCGACGCCACCGACGGCACCATGCGGCACGAGCTGCAAACGGTGATGGGTCTGCCGCGCGGCGAACGACTGTCGACAACCACCACGACGTTGCCTGCGGTGGAGATCGACCGCGCCAAAGACGCACGCGGCTTGGTGTTGCTCGACGACAACGACGGCCATGGCGGATTCTTGGTGTCTGACCCGGTGAACAACGTGGTGACATACGTCGACACCCATGGTGCGTGGACGCCCGCGTCGAACGCCTGCGACGCAGGCCGCACACCCGACGGCAACGGCGGTTGCTTGCCTTGGACGGCGTCGGTGGCGCTGCGCGGCGGGACGTCCGATGACACCTTGCCCACGACCGCGTTGTCGGCATTGGTGGAGCCGTCGGCATTGGCCGTCGGGCCAGGCTTGCAGTGCAGCGGCGACGACTGCTGTGCCCCTGCTGTGGGCCCCAGCCGTGCTCTGTTTGTCGCCGACCGCGGGGCCCATGTGGTGTGGCAGGTTCCTGTGCCCGACGACGACGACACCTGGTCGACGGGGTGGGACATCAGCGGCGCCCGCGTGGTGGCCGGCACCCTCAACCAGCCCGGCTTCGCCTGGCTCGACGACGACCGCACCGCCAGCACCGACATGCACCTCACCGGCCCCGACGGCTTGCTGGTCGAAGGCGACACCCTCTACGTGGCCGACACCGGCAACCATCGGGTGTTGCGCGTGTCGTTGACGACGGGGTGCACCGAGACGGTCATCGGCACCGGCGACGCCACCAACGCGGGCGTCGGCACCGGCATTCTCCCCGTCGACACGCCTCGCAACCTGGCGCACAACGCGTCTGGCGCCCTGTTGGTGGCCGCACGCGACCGTCTGCGGGTGGTGGGCGAAGGCGCAGGACACATCGAAGTCGGCGACCTGCATCTGCCAACGCTGGCGGCCGCCGCCCATGCCACCGGCGATGGCGCCACCGGCCCCATCGCCCATTTGGGCGAGATGTGCCTCGCCCACGTCGAGCTCAACTGCATCAACGACGTCTCCTCCTTCGTCGAAGACGGGGTTGAAAAGCTGTTGGTCTTCGACGGCTGCCAGGGCATTCCCTTTGAGGTAAAGGCGTCGCCCTGAGCCTGACCGCCCAAGAGAACCCGTCGCCACCTGGGGGCAGCAACTGCTACAACGGTGTCGTAGGAGGTTGCATGCGCCGCGATTGGGTTCTGCCCCCTGGGTTGTCGTCTGTGGTGCTCGCCGTGGCGGGCGGGGTGCTGTTGTCGTCGTCGTGTGCGCAAAAAGAGCCGAAAAAGCCGCCCCCGCCGCCTCCCATGTGCGCGACGTTTGAGCGCGGCGGCAGCGAGCCCGTCGGCGAAGTGCTGTGCGCCCAAAAAGACAGCGACGGTGACCAAGTCGACGACGCCGTCGATCTGTGCCCCGACCTCGCTGAAATCCACAACGACCTCGAAGACCAAGACGGCTGCCCCGACCCCGACCAAGACCGCGATGGCAAGGTCGACTACGAAGACGGCTGCCCCACCGAGGCGGGCACCGACGCCAACGGATGCCCCATCCAAGACAAAGACGGCGACACCATCGCCGACCACCTCGACGGATGTCCGCATCAACCCGAAGACCTCGACGGCGAAGACGACGCCGACGGTTGTCCTGAGGGCGAGTTCTTGGGCAAAGCCGACGCCGACAAACCGCAGTTGTGGCAGGGCGCCACCATCACCTTTCGCCACGGCAAGGCCCGACCCAACGAGCCCGGCGCCCGCACCTTGTTGGAGCTGCTCGACCTCGTCGAGCCCGTGCACAAAAACATCATGGTCGTCAAAGTGCAGGTGGCAGTGGCGGTGAGCGAGCGGTCGTCCAAGTTCGCCTTGCAGCAGCTGGCGCAAGAGCGGGCGCAGCACATTCAACGGGTGATGGCCCCGCTCAACTTGTCGGCCAAAGTCTTCGACGTCTCCATCGAGACCTACGGCAAAAAAGACCCTCGTGACGTCGGAGAAGCCATCGTTGAAGTCTACACCCGTCCATTGCCCCTGGGGCCCCATGTGGCATCACCACCGACGGATGGCGGCGTGCCCGACACCGGGTCTGATCCCTTCTGAGCGATGGGCGCGTTGACGTTTTCTCCGTCGGCGGGACACGCCCTGCGCGACGCAGAGTGCGTCGACATCGTGCTGCACGAAGGCGACGACGGGCCCATGTTGCGCGCCGTCTTTCTCATGGGTCTGGTGGTGGGCATCCCCACAGCGCTGTTGATGGTGGTGGCCATTCCGTTGACCCTCGTCGTCACCGCGCCTTCCCTGCTGTTTCTGGCGTGGGGGCAGCGCCGCGCAGCAGAGCAGCTGGAGGTGCGCATCGACCACGGCCACCGGCGCATGCAAGTGGGGCGACGACGTCGACACCGCGGTCGCTCGACGTTGGAGTGGGTGGAGCAAGTGCCCTTTTCAAAGGTGCGCTACGCCCAAGACCTCGCCCACGGCGACCACCTCGTGCTCGAGGGCGAGCGCACCTGGCGGTTGCCGTTGTGGGGCCTCAGCGAGGGGCAGGCCGCCTACGTCGACCGCCTGCAACGGGAGCTGTCGACGGCACAACTCACGGCTGGCACCGGCGAGAGAGTCCCTTCGTCGACGTCGAGGAGCGGGGCACCCGTCGGCGTCGCGGCGGGCGCCGGCGACAAACAGCGATGGGGTCATGGCAAGCAATGACCATCAGGTAGGTCTTCCGGTCGGCACCTCACCACAAATGTCCGTCGAGGCCTGGCGTACAGCGTCAACGACGTCGGTGAGGACGAGAAACAGGCATCGTCGACCAGTTGCAGTCAAACGCCATTCAGCAGAGAACGACGCCATCATCCACTGCAAATGGTCGTTGAAGGCAGGGCCCCGGCGCCGCGAAGCGCGCGGGCCCTGACTCGAGCGCATCCCAAAACCACCGTTTGACGACGACGAGACGACGTCGGTGAGGATGAGAACCAGGCATCGTCGACCATTTGCAGTCAAATGCCATTCAGCAGAGAGCGACGCCATCATCCACTGCAAATGGTCGTTGAAGGCAGGGCCCCGGCGCCGCGAAGCGCGCGGGCCCTGACTCGAGCGCCCCCAAAACCTCCGTTTGACGACGACGTGACGACGTCGGTGAGGATGAGAAACAGGCATCGTCGACCATTTGCAGTCAAATGCAATTCAGCAGAGAACGACGCCATCATCCACTGCAAATGGTCGTTGAAGGCAGGGCCCCAGCGCCGCGAAGCGAGCGGGCCCTGACTAGGGCGCATCCCAAAACCTCCGTTTGACGACCACGTGACGACGTCGGTGAGGATGAGAAACAGGCATCGTCGAGCATTTGCAGTCAAATGCCATTCAGCAGAGAGCGACGCCATCATCCACTGCAAATGGTCGTTAAAGGCAGGGCCCCGGCGCCGCGAGGCGCGCAGGCCCTGACTAGACTTTGACGTTTTGCCACTTGCCGCCGAGCCAGATGCTGCCGAGGATGATGGCCTGCAACGTGCGGTAGCCCACCTGACAAAGCCAGATGCCCAACAAGCCGTAGCCAAGTTTGGGGCCGATGACGAATGCAGCGGGCAAGAACAACAACCACTGCAATGACGTCGTCACCGCCGCCACCCGTTTGGTGTCGCCGGCGCCGAAGAGGGCGTTCATGAGCACCATGCCCACGCCGTCGATCCACAACGTCGCCCCCGCCACCTGCAGCGGAAGCTTGGCGACGGCGATGGGTTCGGCTTCTTGAATGAACACACCCAGAAGCGTTTCGGGCATGGCCCACATGGGCAACCCCAAGAGCAACAGCAGGAGCACGCCGACGAGAGACACATCGAGGCCCCAGCGTTTGGCGTCGGCGGGGTCGCCGCGGCCGAGCGCTTGCCCGACGAGGGAGGCGCCGGTGAGGCCCAAGCCGAGAGCCGGCAAGATGGCCACCAGCGAAATGTTGAGCACGACGTTGGCGCCGGCAAGTTCGACGGTGCCGACCAGGCCGATGATCTTGAAGAGGGTGACGAAGCCGGCGGCGAAAAACACTTGCTGAATGGCCGACGGCACCGACAGACGGAGCATGGTGCGCATGGTGTCGCCGTCGGGGATGCCGCGCAAAAAGCCGTTCTTGCGGGCAATCTTCAAGCCCATGACGACGTACATGGCGGTGCCGATGTAGATGCTGATGGTGGTGCCGAGGCCCGCGCCGGTGGCCCCAAGCTCGGGCAGGCCCCATTTGCCGAAGATGAGGCCATAGCTGATGGCGACGTTGCAGACGTGCATGACGACGAGGGTTCTGAAGTACACCGCGCTCTTGTTCACGCCGTTGAAATACCCGCGAAACGAGAAGTTCATGGCGACGGCGATCATCCCCACCAGCCGGGCCTGCAAATAGGGGACGCCCTCGGCGATGACGTTCTCGTCGCCATTGAGCAGGGGAAAGACGTAAGGCGCGGCGAAGAAGGCCGCGATGCTCATGGGCAGGCCAAGGCAGACAGCGAGGAGGAGTCCGCCGTTGAGCGGGATGGCGGTTTCGCCGTCTCGGCCTTCGCCCAGACGTCGGGCGGCCATGGCTTGCACCCCCGTCGACAGGCCCGTCAAAAAGGCGATGCACATGAAGTTGACGAAGGAGCTGAGCCCGACAGCAGCGAGGGCGTCTTTGCCCTGGGTGCCCACCATGTAGGTGTCGACGAGGTTGAGCACGTTTTGCGACGCCATGCCGCCCACGATGGGCACGGCGATGGTGAGGATTTGCTTCAGCCGCACGCCAAAGGAGGCGGTGGAGCCAGGTGCCGCGGGCACGGCGTCGTCGTCAGAGGGCATGGCGCCAAACATAGGGTCTCTGGCGCCGAGGTCACGACCCAAAGCGCCGCATGCGTCATTTTTTTCAGCAGTGAATTCAGCGCAGTGAAGAATAGTTCGAGATCCGCTGCAGGATGCGTCGCCGGCGAACGGATAGAAGGTAAAGGCACACGCGGCTCGTTTGGAGCCCACATGAACATCCACACCGCCGCTGCAGCGGCTTCTTCTTCAGCACAACCCGCAACGCCGGCGTCGACAGACGCCATCCCTCCACCTGTGGAGAGCACCTCGCCACGTTCGACGTCGACGCTGTCGCAATGGACGCGTCCGTCTGCAGACGCGACCAACACCCGCGCGTGGGCGCCTCCCATCGCTGCGTTGCAGGCCGCCATCCGCGCGCACCGGGTGGTGGCGTTGCACCGGCCTCCGACGTCGACAGTGTCGTGGCAGACGGCGTTGGCCGAGCGCCAGCGTGGCCTGGTGGTGTGCTCGACGTCGACATCGCAAGCCCCTCCATCGACATGGACGAAGGGCCGAGGGTGTTGGACATTGCCCGCCGCGCACATCGATGACGACGACGTGCAGCGGTGGTTGGCGTCGCATCCGCCGCAGTGGGTGTGGGTGCAGACGCCCCTGTTGCCCGACGCCCTGGCCCGGTGGCGCAAGGCGGCGGGGGCTGTGGTGCTCGATGTACAAGCGGGGGCCATTCCACCGTGGGGCGCCGGTGACGACGTGCTGCATCTGTGGGGTGGAGGGGGCGCCGCCTTGGATGTGCCCTGGGAGGTCGCGCATGTGCCCCACGCCGAACGCGCGGCTTGGTTGCGTCGACTGTGGGCCCATCCGGAGGCGCTGCCCCAGGTGGTGTGCGTGCGCAGCATCGACGTTGCCGCTCTCGTGCTGACAGAAGCACAAGAGGCGGGGTTGGCGGCAGCCATGGCCGATGCGTCCGACGGCGCCGGGGCCGACGTCGTCGTCGAGGTCTGGGGCGACGACCAGGTGGCCCGTGTCGACCGCCGCGGGTTGCGTTCTGTGGTGTGGGCTGAGCTGCCAACGTCGCTGGCCCAGGCGCAGTGGAGCGCGTGGGGTCTGGGGCACAGCCGACGGGGCCGGGTGGTGGTGGCCACCTGCGACGACGACGTGCAACAGCTGCGGGCCGAGCGCGCCGTCGACGTCGAGGGCTTGCTGCACCGCTGGCGTCGTCTGCAGAAGAAGCAGCCCGCCCCCATGCGCGACGCCGAGCGGCTGTGTCGCGCGCAGGTGGCGCGGCAGACCCCACTGGGTGTGGTGGCCACGGCGTTGTCGACGACGCAGGCCGATGCGCGTCTGCAGGCTTTTGCCCTTCGACGTCGTCGACAAACCCACGAGGTGGTGGCGTGGGTGTCGTTTCCCCACTGCCGCATGCTGCAGCACCAACAATCGTCGACGTCGTACGGCCCCTGCGGACTCTGCGATGTGTGTGCACCCTCGACGACGTGGTCGGCGCAGCTGCGCTCAGCGTCCGACGCCGAGCATCTGCTGGCCCACCACCTCATGCGGCACATTCCGTGGCCCTGCGGGTTGCACACCGCGTTGTGGCACGCACGGCGCCTGGCCGACGACGGCGAGCTGCTGCTTGAGGCGTTGTGGCGCGCGCGCTGCATTCACGGGGTGGTGCAAGACGTGGTCGGCGACCAGACGCCGCAAGTGGTGCTGCACCAGGGCCCAGAGGCCGACTTCGCCCAGGCGGAGCTCACCGTGTGTCGGCCGTGGCAGGCGCCCCCGGCAGCAGGAATGGCCCCACCCGTCGTCACCGCCACGCCCGAGGCACCCACGACAACCGCGAGGGGGGAGGCCCAGGCCGCCGTCGACGACGGCAACGCAGAGGCACCCCAGGCGCAGGCATCTGCAGCCACAGCACTCCCTGACGAAGAAGGCTCTTCCGTCGACGCCGCCGACAACGCCGCCGATAACGCCGCCGACATGCCCGACCCCGACCCTGACGTCGTCGAGCGGCTGCGGGGGTTTCGCAAAGCAGAGAGTCTGGCGCAGCAGGTTCCGCCGTATTTCGTGCTGACAAACCGGGTCATCGACGCCATCGCCGCCCACAAGCCGGCCTCTCTCGACGAGCTGGCCGGCATCCATGGCGTCGGCGAAAAGAAGCTGGAGCAATACGGCGACCGTGTCTTGCAGCTGGTGGCCGCGCCTGCTGCAGAACCGTGCTCGACGTAATTGTGCCCCCAAAGGACACGCCTATCGAAGAATGCGACGCATTCTTCGCCCCTCAAAGCGAGCGCAGCGAGCGTGAGGCGAGATCTCCCCCGTCGCCCTCGACACGAGGGCGACGGTGCTTCTGTTGTGATGACGGGGATGCCCTCCCGAAATCCGCCTGCCACCCCGCGCGACGTGAGCGCCACACCGGCAGACACGAGGTGGTCATGAGCGGTGCAGCAACACAAGACACGTCTTCTTCGGATGGCGACGGCCCTCAATTGCGCCGTCTGCTGGCCATGGTGCGGCCCCATCGGCTGCGCTTTTACATCGCCACCTTGGCGTTGTTGGTGGGCAGCGGGCTGGGCCTCATCTATCCCCAAGCCGTGGCCTACGCCGTCGACGAGGGGTTGCACCAAGATGGGCTGCAGACCCTCAACACCATCGCCCTCGCCCTGGTGGCGGTGTTTGTGGTGCAGGCCAGCGCCACTTGGGTGCGGCACTACCTCATGAGTTGGCTGGGCGAGCGCGTCGTCGCCGACTTGCGCCAAAAGGTCTACGGCCGCCTGCTCGAACTGCCGCCTGAGTGGTACCAAGAACGCAAGACCGGCGAACTCGTCGGGCGCCTGTCGTCTGACGTCACCGTCGTCGAAGGCATCGTCGGATCCGACCTGTCCATCGCGCTGCGCAACGTCGTCACCCTCGCTGGCGGCGTCGCCTTGTTGCTCATCCAAAACGCCAAACTCACCGGCATGATGCTGCTGCTGGTGCCCCCGTTGTCGGTGGGCATGGTCATCTTCGGCCGCAAGATCCGCCAGATGTCGAAGGCCGTGCAAGACCAACTGGCCGACACCTCGGCCCACGTCGACGAGACGCTGACGGCGCTGTCGACGGTGCAAGCCTTTACCCGCGAGACGTATGAAGCCGAGCGCTACGGCAAAAGCGTCGAGGCCAGCTTCGACCGCGCCCTGTCGCTCGCCCGCTGGCGGGCCACGTTCATGTCGGTGGTGTCGTTCACCGGCTTCGCCGCCATTGCCGCTTTGTTGTGGATGGGCGGCCGCGCCGTCGTCGCCGGCGACATCTCCTCCGGCGACCTCACCAGCTTCCTGCTCTACACCTTGATGGTGGCGACGAGCCTCGGCTCACTGGCAGGCCTTTGGGGCAACTTGCAGCGCGCCAAAGGCGCCACCGAACGGCTGTTCGCCATCATCGACACCGTGCCGTCGATTCGCACCCCCGTCGACGCACAGCCCCTGCCGCACAACAAAAAAGACGCCGGCCAGAGCACCCGGCAAAACGCAGAAGTGCGCTTCGAACACGTCGACTTCACGTACCCCAGCCGGCCCGACCAGCAGGTGCTGCACGACGTCGATCTCCACGTCAAACCCGGCGAAGTCGTGGCGGTGGTCGGCGCCTCTGGTGCGGGCAAATCGACGCTGGCGCAGTTGATGCTGCGGTTCTTCGACCCCGACAAAGGGCGGGTGCTGCTCGACGGCGTCGACGTGCAAGAGGCCGACCTTGACGACGTGCGCGACGCCATCGCCATCGTCTCTCAAGAGCCCGCGCTGCTGTCGGGCACGGTGCGCGACAACATTGCCTATGGCGACCTGCAGGCCAGCGACGACGCCATCCACGCCGCGGCCAAAGACGCCTTCGCTCACGAGTTCGTGACATCGTTTCAAGACGGCTACGACACCGTCGTCGGCGAGCGCGGCGTCAAACTGTCGGGCGGGCAACGCCAACGCATCGCCATCGCCCGGGCCCTGCTCAAAGACCCGCGATTGCTCATCCTCGACGAGGCCACCTCAGCCCTCGACGCCAAGAGCGAACACGCCGTGCAGCAGGCCTTCGACCGTCTCATGCAGCACCGCACCACGTTGGTCATTGCGCACCGCTTGTCGACGGTGAAAGAGGCCGACCGCATCGTTGTCCTCGACGCCGGACGCATCGTCGAAACCGGCACCCACGACGAGTTGATGGCGCAAGCGGGCCACTACAAAGAGCTGGTGGCCCACCAGCTGACCGACGCCGCGGCCTAACGCGGTGCCCGGATTGGTTGATCGCCGAATCGCGCCGCGCCAGGGCGAGGTTGGCAACGCGCGAATGAGGATTTGCCTCATGGCAATGACGAGTTGAGCAAGGCAGCCAACGTCGTCCTGACCAAGCGAAGCGGTATCAACCATTTCGGGCACCGCGTTAGAGCCGTCCTTTTGGCGCCGGCGCCAAGCTGCTACGGCAGCGGCATGAAGTTGATGCTGCTGCTCTCGCCCCTCGCCAAAGGCGCCTTTTTTGCCGACGCCATCGACGTCGCCGCCGCCGAACTGATGGCCGTGTGCCCTGTCGAGGGCGACGTCGTCGAACAGGGCGGACTCACCTTCTTTCGCGTCGACGCCGACAAACGCCAGGTGCGTCAGCTGGCCCGCCTGTCGTTTGTGCAGGGCATCTTCGAAGACACCGGCGACGGGCTGCACATCGTCGACGCCGACCCCAACTTCTTGCTGCACGAAGACCTCGTCTACGGCGCCAAATACCGTGGCAAAACCAACGAGCTCATGACGCAGCTGGCCCTCAACGTGGCCCTCGCCCACTGCCACACCGACGCCATGAAGAAGGGCAAGCCGCTTTCGCTGCTCGACCCCATGGCCGGACGCGGCACCACCTTGCTGTGGGCCCTGCGCTACGGACTCAACGCCAAGGGCGTCGAAGTCGACCGCGCCGCCCCCGACGACCTTCACCGCCACATCAAAAAGCAGAGCAAGCTGCACAAGATCAAACACCAGCACCAAAGCGGCGTCGTCGGCACCCGCAAAGACAGCAAGGGCACCTACCAGCACTACACCTTCGGCGACGTCTCTTTGCGTCTGCTCACGGGCGACGCGCAGAAAACCCCGACGCTGGTGGCGCAACAAAAGTTCGACTTGGTGGTGAGCGACTTGCCCTACGGCGTTCAGTTCAAAGGGCAAAAAGAGCGGTCGCCCTTTTCTGTCGTCGAGCGCTGCGCCAAAGGATGGGTGGCGTCGATGCGCGAGGGGGCATCCTTGGTGTTGGTGTTCAACAGCTACCAGCCCAAGCGCGACGACCTCATCGGCCTCTTCGAACACCACGGCCTCGACGCCCAGCCGTTTGAGGCGCCGCATCGCATGAGCGAATCCATCGTGCGCGACGTCGTGGTGTTTCAAAAGCCATAGTCCCACTCGCCGTCCGCTGCATGCCCGTTTGCGCCGGCTCGATGGAGTGCTACAGCGCCGGCGGGGCTGCACCACACGCTTTTGTGATGACGAACCACGACGCCTGGCCCACGCGTCGAGAGGCACCTGTATGACCACTGATGAGAAGACACTGCTCGGCCATCCCCGAGGTCTCTTCCTCCTCTTCACCGTCGAGATGTGGGAACGCATGTCGTACTACGGCATGCGCGCCCTGCTCGTGCTGTACATGACGTCAAAGACGACGGTTCTGAACCCTGGCCTCGGCTGGTCGACGGGCGACGCCCTGCAGGTCTACGCCTGGTACACCGGGTTGGTCTACGCGACCCCCATGCTGGGCGGGTATCTGGCCGACAAATTCATCGGCAAACGCCGCGCGGTGTACATCGGCGGCGTCATCATGATGATCGGCCACTTCTTGATGGCCATCGAAAACATGGGCGCGTTCTACACGGCCCTCATCTGCCTCATCGTCGGCAATGGCTTCTTCAAGCCCAACATCTCCACCATGGTGGGTGGCCTGTATGAAGAGGGCGACACCCGCCGCGATTCGGCCTTCACCATCTTCTACATGGGCATCAACCTCGGCGCCGTCCTCGGCGGTGTGGTGTGCGGCACCATGGGCGAGAACATCGGCTTTCACTACGGCTTCGCCGCGGCCGGCGTGGGCATGGCCCTCGGCCTCATCACGTTCTTCTTCTTGGAGAAGAAGCTCATCCCCGTGCACGTGGGCAACAACCCCGAACCCGCCACCGCCGACGAGGCCACCGACTCCCATGCACCGTTCACCAGCGCCGAAGTCCAGCAGATTTCGGTCATCTTGGTGCTCGCCGTGTTCACCATGTTCTTCTGGGCGGCGTTTGAGCAGGCCGGTGGCCTGATGAACATCTACACCTACCAAAAGGTCGACCGTCACTTCATGGGCATGGAAGTGCCCGCGTCGGCGTTCCAGTCGGTGAACCCCGCCATCATCTTCTTGTTCGCGCCGTTGTTCTCCATCTTGTGGACGTTCCTCGGCAAGCGCGGCTGGGTGCCGTCGACGCCTGTGAAGATGGCCTTCGGACTCATCCTGCTGTCGTTCGGCTTTGTGTTCATGCTGCACGCCGTGAACGAAGCCGACGCCGGCATCACCGGCAAAGCCGCCCTCTTTTGGATCGTCGGCGCCTACTTCTGGCACACCATGGGCGAGCTGTGCCTGAGCCCCATCGGGCTGTCCATGGTCACGAAGCTGGCGCCCGCTCGCATTGTCTCGCTCATGATGGGCGTGTGGTTTGGCTCGAACTTCATCGCCAACCTCGTCGCCGGCCAAGTGGGGGCCTACTCTGAAAAGTTGGGCGAGTTCCCCCTGTTCACCGGCATCATTTTCGCCACCGCCGGCGCCGGCATGGTGCTGTTCTTGGTGTCGGGCCCTCTGGTGCGCTGGATGCACCAAGAAGACGAGCAAGCGTGGGGTTGGCCCGCGGTTCTCGGCGCCACGGCCATCTGCGGTGTGTTCTTCTTCGGCTACCCCGGTGTGAAGAATGCCGAGCGCCAAGAAGCCGACTTCATCTGCGCCTGGGACCAGCGCGAAGCCAAGGCCAACTTGAACCGCTTCTACGACGAGCAACAGACGTACTTCAAAAAGAGCGTCGACGGCAAAGCCCGCAACGCCTACGCCACCAGCATGGGCGAGCTCGGCTTCGTCCCCGACGTCGATCGCATCGACTACACCCAGATCGAAGCCAAAAACCACTTGAAGTCCATCCACGACAAGCTCAAGGGCATGAAGCCCGACGAGCGCAGCGGCGCGACTCTGCAAAGTCTCAAGTTCGACGAAAAAGAAGGCGACTACACCTACGCGTTGGCGCTTGAAGGCACCGAGAAGTGGACGCTGAAGGCGGTTCGCACCGGCGACGGCAAAGGCCTCGACGGACGCGACCTCACCGGCGACACCTGGGCCATGAACGAAAAGGGCGAGGTGCGAAACCTCACCATGATGCTCTACCGCTACCGTCAGATCGTGAAGCAGGGCGACAAGTTCGTCCTCGAAGCCAAACGGCTCCCTGGCAAAGGCGGCCTGGAGGGCGACACCTGGCAAATCGACGACGCGGGCAACCTGCGCAACATCACCGGCGGCTGTGGGGCCCACAAGCCACCGGCGCCTGAGAAGCCTCCTGTCGAGGAGAAGCCTGCTCCTGCTGAAGCGCCTGCCGCCGACGCGGGTGTCGCGCCCGCTGCAGACGGCGGCGCCGCAGAAACCACCAAAGGCGCCTTTTTCGACATTGGCGCCATGAAAAAGGCCCTCGATGGTTGCGCCTTGCCTTGCGCGGCGCGGGCCAAAGCCCAGTTGGAGCGGGTGGGCGCCAAGGTGCCTCCGGCGGCCATCGCATCGCTGCAGATGTGCAAAGCGCAATGCGAGAAGCCGGCCGAATAGTCTCGGCCGAGTCGCATTGACCCAATCATCAAAGACGCCTCCACCTCGGTGGGGGCGTTTTTGTGGAGGCGTCAGGATCCATCCCAGGCAGACCCCGCCCACCTTTGGTAGGGTTCGTCACCTTTGCGTCACCCAGGCCCTTTCCAGCTTGTGCCCAGGAGCTGTTTTATGCGTTTGCCCCTTCTTGCTGCCCTCACCGCGGCCGTTCTCGTCGTCACCGGCTGCCCCACCGCCGACACCCAGGAGCCTTCCGTCGACCCCGAGGGCACACCTGAAGGCGAGCCCGAACAAGAGCCAGAGACGCCTCCGCTCGACGTCGAGCTTGAGACTTGGGAGTACTTCGAAGTCGAGGGCGCCCGCTGTGGCGACGGTTCTCAAGCTGGCTTTGCCATCAACCGCACCGACCGCAGCAACGGGGCGTACATCTACTTTGAGGGCGGCGGCGCCTGCTGGGACAACATCACCTGCAACCAGCTGCAAACCGCGACGTACATTCAAAACGGCATCAGCGGCGACACCGTGCTGCAGCAGTTGGCGGGGGCCGACTCGTCGGGGCAGTTCAACCGCGACGACGCATCCAATCCGTTTCGCGACATGAGCTTTGTGTACATTCCGCACTGCACGGGCGACGTGTACACCGGCTCCAACCCCGACAGCGGCATCGGCGTCGAATTTGTCGGCTACACCAACGTCGGGCTGTACCTCGACTTCATCAACGACACCTTCGACAACGAGGCCGACCACATCGTCACCGTCGGGGCGTCTGCAGGTGGATTCGGCGCGACGTTGAACTTTGACCGCATCGCCAAGCAGTTCCCCAACGCCGAGCACACGTTGATCATCGACAGTGCGCCCGCGTTGGGCTTTGAGGTCTACACAGAGGCCTTGCAAAACACGCAGCGCACCATCTGGAACCTCGACGGCAACCTCCCCGACAGCTGTGGCACCGACAACTGCAACACACTGCAAGACATCTTTGTGCACGTCATCGGCGAGCATCCAGAGGCCAACGCGGCGGTCATCACCTCGACGGGGGACGAGACCTTGCGCGGCTTCGCCCGCCTCGGACAAGACAACCCGTTGGCGCCGTTCACCGTCGAGCAATACACAGAAGGTGTGCAGAACTACTACGACGCCACCAAAGACATCCCCAACACCAAGCTGTTTGTCGTCGACAACAACCGGCACGTGTTTTTGTACGACGACCCCATGTCGAGCGTGACGTCCGAAGGCGTGGCCCTCGTCGACTTCTTGGAAGACGCACTCAGCGACGCCGACGAATGGGACAACGTGTTGCCAGCGTCGATCACGCCCTGAGTTTGAGGTTGAGACTGAAGACGCCCTCCTGCTGGAGGGCGTTTTTTGTTTGTCGAGTTGGGCTTCATTCTCGGGTCATGGCTTCGCCATGACCTTTGACCATTTGCTCAGCAAATGGTCTGCGATGCGCCTCGCATTTCGGGTCTCGGTTTCGCCGACACCCTGGGCGTGGCCGGGCTCATTCTCAAGATCGACTGTCCATTCTCAAGATGGACGGCCGTACGCCGGAGGAGGAGGGTGCGCATCCAGCCGGGAGGGTGTGCCGGGAATTGGCAGTGGTTTTCTTTGTAAGGTGCTGTTTGAAAACGAGTTTTTCCTTGATGGTGCCTCGGGGATGCGTATGCTGTGGGGGTTGAAGGCTGCTGCAGGGCTGGAGACGACGTTTTCCAGATTCGGCCAAGTGTTCACTTGACGCCGAACGGTGGAAAATGCGTGGAGGCGGCGGGGTGGCATTTTTTGGGGCTGGTCAGGTGGCCCCATCACGCGGCGAAAACCGTGCAAAAACCGACCAAGGACGACAAGCGACAGCCTCGATTCGTTCCATGCCACCGTGGAGAAGAATGCGAAGCATTCTTCAAAGGCCATGCAAAGCATGGCCCGTGGCCCCATCACGCGGCGAAAACCGTGCAAAAACCGACCAAGGACGACAAGCGACAGCCTCGATTCGTTCCATGCCACCGTGGAGAAGAATGAAGCCTCCGCAAACATCTGGCCGCACGGGCACGCGCGTCACTCTTCTAGAGGACGCCGCCGCAGCGCCACGACATAGGTCTCCTTCGACCCCACGCGCACGCCTTTCGGTCGCTTCACCTTCACTTCTTCAAACACGGCCCGGCACTGGTTCAGCAACTCTTTGGTGTCGCCGCCTTCGAAGACCTTCATGCAAAACCGTCCGCCCGGCTTCAGCACCCGCGCGGCCACCTCGAGGGCACGCTCGCACAGCACTGAACTTTTGGCTTGGTCGACGCTCTTGATGCCCGTGGTGTTGGGCGCCATGTCTGAAAGCACGACGTCGAAGGGGCGCTCGGCGCTCTCGACTTTGCGGTCGTTCTCGAGCACCCGGGGGTTCTCGTCGTCGGCGCGCGCCGGGGGGCGGAGGTCGTCGATGGTGGCTTCGAACACATCGCCCTGGATGACGTGCACATGGGGCCCAAAGACCACCTTGGCGGGGAGCAGGTCGATGCCCACCAAGCGGCCGCCCGCTTCGGAGACCTGCTTTTCGGCGTATTGCATCCACGACCCAGGCGCGCAGCCAAGGTCGAGCACACAATCGCCCGCCCGGATGAGCCTGTATTGCTCGTCGATCTCTTCGAGTTTGTAGACGCTGCGGGCGAGGTATCCGTCGGCTTTGGCCTGGCGGTAGAAGGGGTCGTGGCGGTCGTACCGTTCGTTGCCGCGTTGGATGTAGGCCTTTTTCGCGCTGTCGCCTCTGCCCGACAACATGCTCTGCACGCGCTTGGCCGTCGACTTCTTCTTGCCTTTGGCCTCGCCCTTGTGCCCGTCGACATTGGCTTCACGGGTGACGGTGCCACCCTTGCGACGACGGGGGCGTTTGTCGGGTTTTCTGGATGCCATCAGCGGCCTCCGCAGCCGACGTCGAGCTTCTTGCTGATGCCGCTGACGCTGCGGCCGAAGACCACGATGCTTTTGCCCGGCGGCAGACGTGCCTCGAAGGTGTCTTTGTCGTCGGGGTAGGTGAGCTTGCCGTTGATGAACAGCTGCGTGCCGGGGTCGGCTTTGCCGGTGACCACGCGGGTGGCGCTGACGGCGTCGGCGCCTTCTTTTTTGCAGCGAGCGCTGAGCGACAAGCCCTTCTTGGCGTCGCGTTTGACGACGCCGGTTTGTGTGAGCATCAACAGGCCGCCCTTTTCGGCGGTGCCCTTTTGCCCTTCGGCGGTTTCGGCCGCGGCGGTGCCGTCTTCGACGTACACAAAGAAGCGGTTGGCGTTGCCGTCGGCGGCGAGGCGGTATGCGCCTTCGGCCAAGCTGACGCTGCCCACCACAGAGCCAATCTTCAGGTGTTGGCCAGCGTCGACGGTGACGTGCACCAGGCCACGTTTGAGCACCCAGCTCTTCTTGCTGAGCTGCACGTAGGCGCCGTCGAGAAACTCGACTTCAGCACCCGGGATCTTGCCGCGGGCCACCGAAAAGGCACTCACGCGCACTTCATCGTCGACGTACAACGATGCACCCGGCACACCCGGCAGCGATGCCTTTTCGATGCGCTCTTTCTGCTTGCGGGCCTTTGACGGGTAAATCTCAGCGGTGCCCACCACTTCAACGAGCACGGCGGCACGGTCACGGAACCCCCAAGGCGCCCCATTTTGCACCACAGAAGCCGCCAAAAAGCCACCCGCCAGCACGACGAGAACAGCACCCAGGATCAAACGCGTTTTCACGGGTCCTTTCTTTCCCATCCTCTGTGAAACCGCAAGTTCGTCCTGCCGCTGTTTTCAGCAGAGGGATTCGCCCGGACGGCTGCGACTGCGGGTTTCGGCAGCCAAAAACTCGTTTGCACCCCTTGCCCTCCCTATGCTGCCGGCATGAATCGCGTGTTTTGGGTGCTCATTTTGTCGGCGGTGGCGACGGCGCTGTTTGGCGACCTCCTTGGTGCTCCTTTGCGGGTGGCGCCCGAGGCGGTGGTGCACGCTGCGTCTGGCGCGACCATTCGGCGGGTGAGCACCGACGGATTCCCCAAAGGGACAGCCTTCAACGTGTCGGCCCAAGGCACCGTGGTGCACGTCGACGCGCAGGGCTTGAAGGCCCAAGAAGACATCGCGCCCCAACTGGCGTTGTGGACGTCGAAGGCGGCCTCGCCGTCTGACAAAGTGGTGCTCGACCTCGGCTTTCTCTTCGTCAAAGACGGCGCGCCAAAAGGGTCGCTGCGTCTGCTCGTCGACGTGGCCCACCCCGAAAGGGCAAGGCCAGAGGCATTGGCGGCTGGGCTGGCCCAGCTGAAGCAACATGCGCCGGGACGTGGCGTCGCCCCTCGTTTGGAGAGCCTGACCAGCAACATGTTCTCCATGGCCGAGGTTGCGGCGGAGTTGGCGTTGGGGCTCATCGGCATTTTGGCGTTGTGGATGGGGGTGTTGCGCGTCGCTGAGGCCGCCGGTCTCGTCGAGCTGTTGGCGCGGCTGTTGCGGCCGCTGTTGTCGCGGTTGTTTCCCGACGTGCCCCCAGATCACCCCGCCATGGGCGCCATGGTCATGAACATCGCGGCCAACATGTTGGGCTTGGGCAACGCGGCGACGCCATTGGGGCTGGAGGCCATGCGACGTTTGCAGGAGCTGAACCCGCTGAAGAACACCGCATCGAACGCCATGGTGTTGTTCTTGGCCATCAATACGTCGGGGCTGACGTTGATTCCGGCGCGCACCATGGCGTTGCGTGCGCAAAACGGAAGCGCCTCCCCGACGTCGATCTTGTTGCCGACGTTGTTGGCCACGGCGGTGTCGACGGTGGTGGCGGTGGTGATGGCGAAGTTTCTCTCGCGCCGGTTTGCCTACGAAGAGCCCGCGGGCGACGCCGACGTCGACGACGAGACGCCCGCAGACCCCGCAGCCAAGGAGTCGACATGAGCTTTGCTGCCATTGCCGACGCCATGAGTTCGGGGGCCATCCCGTTGGTGGTGTGCCTCGTCGTCGTCATGGGCGCGCTGAAAAAGGTGCCGGTGTACGAGACCTTTGTCGACGGCGCCAAAGAGGGCTTTGACGTCGCGGTGAAGATCATCCCCTACCTCGTCGCTGTGCTCATGGCGGTGGGCATGGTGCGTGCTGCTGGCCTGCTCGACGTGCTCGCCCGGGTGTTGGCGCCGGTGTTGAGTTTCGTCGGGGTGCCGCCTGAGGCGCTGCCCATGGCGTTGATTCGGCCGTTGTCGGGCAGCGGCGCCGACGGCGTCATGGTGGAGTTGATGGTCAGCCAAGGCGTTGACAGCTTGCCGGCGACGACGGCGGCGGTGATGGGGGGGTCGACCGAGACGACGTTCTATGTGTTGGCCGTGTACTTTGGCTCCGTCGGCATCCAACGCATTCGCCATGCGTTGTGGGCTGGATTGTGTGCCGACCTCGCCGGTGTGTTGGCCGCCAGCTTCTTCACGCGCTGGCTGCTGTTTTCGTAGCGCATCTCAGAATTCTGACGCAGCACGCGACGTAAGGCAGCTGTTTCTCGACGAGAATCTGCTGTCGGGGCCGCGGCATGGCCTTTGCTGTTGCACCCGTTGGAGGTGTCGCATGCGGTCGCTCATGTTGTCATGTGGTGTGGTGTGGTTGGCCATGGCGGCCGCCTGCGACCCTTCGGTTTTGCCCCCTGATGGCGGCATCGATGCCGGTGTCGACGACGCTGGTGTCGTGGATGACGCTGGTGTCGTCGACGATGGCGGCATCGGGGATGGAGGCGTGGGAGACGGAGGCGTGCCTGTGCCCGTCCCTGACGAACTGCAGGGGACACCGTTTGCCGGCTTGGCCTTTCCCACGCCGTCGACGACGACGTTCTGCACGACCTGGGTGGAAGGCGGCACCCTCGACGACGCCATCGCGCGCAAACGACAGCTGCGGGCGATGTTTCCAGAGCGTCGCCATCTCGGCCGCGCCGAGGTCGACCAGCCGTGGTCTCAGGTGGTGGTGTCGACGGGCGCGACGGCGGCGAACCAACACCACGCTGCAGTGACGACGTCGACGATGACGACGTGGACGATCGACGAACACGAGAGCTACACCCAACTGCAGGCGCAAGTGGAGCACGACGTCGACGGCGTGGTGGTCATCGAAGACATCCGGGCCAACGCGTGGGGCGACCAGCCGGCGACGGCGTCCGTGCAGCTGTGGGTGCAAGACGGCGCCGAACAAATCGCTCTTGGCGCGTGCGCTCCGTCTGACGACATGCCGCTGCGCCAGGTGGTGGTGCCCTACCAGCGCGGCGAAGAGATCGCCGTCGTCACCGTCCGCCTGTACAAGTCGTTGGTGTTTGGCGGCAGCTCGCCCGTCGTCTCCCACAGCGCGCGTGTGCAGGTGCCGTCCCGCGGCATCGACGTCGAGGCCGAAGGATTCTGGCCGCTGACCTACAACGGGCAGCATCACAATGTGCTCGAAGAGATCGACGTGAACTTTGCCGCCGACGCCAATGACGACGACGACAACGTCTTGCGCCACGCCCAGTTTCGCAATCTCGACGTCGATTGGGCCAACGCCGAGGCCGACCTGACCTTCGTTGTCGACGGGCAGAGCACCACAGAGACGTGGGCACGCGTTCGCCCCATGACGGGCCTCGACGACCTCAGCGTGCGCATGCAAGCCGGTGCCCTGTGTGACGACATGGAGGTGTTGTGGCTCGGCGAGCCGGTGTACGGCGGCTTGTCGCGCACCGCCGTGGTCGCCGCCGCCTGCGATGACAACGTCGAATGGCTGGCGGTGGCCGCCCTCGACGACAACCCGCAGCATGTGGGCGTCACAGCCGACGCCTTCACGTCGACGGCGAGCGGGGTCGCGTTCACCCTCGATGACGGCTGGCAACTGCAGCTGACGCTCTCGTCGACCGAGCAGAGCCTGCGGGTGGTCGACGCCGATGACCAAGAGCGATTTGCGTCGACCCAAAGCCGCGGCCAAGACGGCGTCGTCTTGCAGCGCGACCGTGGGCATCAACGGTTGCACGGTGCGGCGGGCGACTTCGTCGTCGACGTCGAGCGCATCGCCGTGGGCCAGGGCGCCGGACACAGCACACTGTATCGGCCACAGATGGCGCAGGTGACGGTGGGCGGCGACTGGCATGTCGCCATGGGCGCCGACGCCGTCGACTATGTGTCGAGTCACCACAACTGGGACGACGTGTTCACGGGCACCACCCTCGACGGGGCCCAGCTGCAGGTGTCGCTGCAGGACAACACCGCCGGACAGGTCACCGCCCAAGTGCAGCTGGTGGCCGACGGCGAGACGCTCGTGGACAACGTCGAGGTGGTGCTGCACGACGCTGGCGACGGGGTGTAGGCCGGTGTGACGCATTGTTGTCTGCGGTGTCACAAGGTTGTGTTTGCCGCCAAACATGCGACAGTCCCTGCATCATGTGGAGCGTGTCGAACAAGGCTTGGTGGTGGACGTGCACGGCGGCGGTTGTCGTCGTCACCGGCGTCGTCATGGCCGGTTGCGAAACACGATTGCGTCCGACCGTCGGGTGCGCAAGCAGCGACGAATGCGCCTCGCTCGAGATCTGCAGCTCTGGCAGTTGTGTGGCCCAGGCCATTCAGCCGCCTGATGGCGGACCAGGCCCAGAGGTGCCCCCTGACGACAGCGGGCAACCCGACCCTGAGCCCTCCCCACCCGACGCTGGCGGCCCTGAGCCTGAACCGCAGCCGGATGCTGGCGTCGATGCAGGCCAAGATGCCGGTGCCGACACCGATGCGGGCGACGACGACGCGGGAGCGGATGCGGGCCAAGAACCAGAGCCTCCCCTCGACGCCGGACAAGACGCAGGTGTCGACACCGATGCGGGCGTCGAACCCGACACCGCGGTGAACCTGCCTCCCATGGGCATCTCCCGCCGCATCGACGGCGTCATCACCGACCGTGCCGAGATGTTCACGCGGCCCAATGCGTCGTGCGTCTCCCAAACCCTGCAGTCTGACGTGCACTACGCCACGCACGTGCTGCGCAACGCCACCGGCGCGCCGGCGACGTTCACGGTGTCGGGCAACTGGCTCGACGGTGTCGACGGATTCTTGTTCGCCTATTCGACGTTCGAGCCGACGGCGCCCACCTCGGGCTGCGTGGCAGGCGACGACGACCACAACGGCACCACGGGGTCGTTTCTCGACGACAGCGCCGTGGTGAGCGGCGGCATGTTGTCGCTCGACGCCGACGAAGAAATCACTCTGGTGGTGACGTCGTACGGCAGCACGGCGCCGTTGGGCACTTACACCCTCGACGTCGTGCACAGCGGGTTCGCACCGTTGCCCGCGCGGGGGTCTGCCATCGTCAGCCGGGGCACCATGCACACCAGCGACGAGACCGCCGACACCAGCACCGAAACCTACACGTTGGGGTGCGGCGCCATCCCTGACGACGTCGTGCATTGGGATGAAATGCTGCTGCACAACGATCACGCCTCGCAGGAGTTGATGCGCATCTCGGTGTTCGTCGACGGCGGGCCGGTGTGGCTGGCGCTGATGAACGAGACGGGCACCCTGTGCGTGCAGTCGGGCACCGGCGACAACGGCGAGGTGTTGTCGACGTTCTTGAACGCCGACGAGAAACTGCGCTTGCGGCTGTTGGGTCGAGAAACCGACGTGCCGTTGGGGCCGTGGACCATTCAGGTCGAGAACCCGCAGTAGAATGCTCGCATCCGTCGCACCTCGACTCGAAAAGCGAGCTTCGAGGCTACAGGCTGCCCAGCAGCTCCACGGCTGTGCCCAGCAACCACACACCGATGACCACCATCCAGGGCAGTCGGCTCTTCGTGCCGCACACCTGGTTGACGCCGACGGCGACGAGGCCACTGACCCACAAGGTGAAGACGTCGAGACGCGACAGGAGCACCTTGAGGGTGGCCTGGGTGTCGCGCGACAACAGGGCGCCGATGCTGGCTTTCACAGGATGCTCAAGGTCGACGGTGGAGGGGTCGGTGGCGAGAAACACCCACGTCGCCAACCCATCGCGCAACAGCAGGGGCACACACGCTGTGCTCACCGCCGCCACCAACCACCACAGGCGAATCTCGTCGGAAAACCCCCGCAACAAAAACCAACACAGCAGACTGATGAAGCCAATGTAGAACAGGCGTTTGAATCCAGCCGACACTGGCGCCAACACCTTCATCGACTTCAACACATTCTGGCGTTGCTCGGGCTGCAGCTTGTCCCAGCTGCCCGACCGCTTCATCTGCTGTTCGACGGCGGCCTCGGCTTTGTCGTGGGCGTTGAAGGCAAATGCGGGTGCCATCGACGACGCCACCAGCAAGAGCAACAACAGCAAACGCGATTTGTGCCGGGCGCCCAAGGCTGCGTAGGGCGTGAGCAACACCATGAACCACGGCGCCGTTCGACGCGGGTCGGGTTGCGGGGAGGGCTCAACAGTTGAAGCTTGCGCCATGACCACCTCGTGGGTGCACCCTGATGAATGCGGCGCGTTCGTGCAAGACCCACCGCGTCGCCTCCTTTGCCTGAACCCCATTCGCCACTACACTCACTCGGCAACGACATGACAGACGACAGTGCACTTCCTGGCGCGGGCAAACGCATCTTGGTGGTCGACGACGAACGCCTGGTGCGGCGCGTGGTGGGCCTGATGTTGCGGTCGCAGGGGTACACCGTCGACGAGGCCGATGGCGTCACCTCCGCCTTCGACCAGTTCAAAGCGCAACAAGACAAGGGCGGCTACGTCGCGGTCATCACCGACGTGCAGATGCCCAACGAAGACGGCTTCGCCCTGGGGCACAAGCTGCGCGCGCTGAGCCCGGAGTTGCCCTTGGTGTTCATCAGCGGAAGCACCACCAGCCCTCATGCGTTTCAAGACAAACACAGCCTTCAGCTCTTCAAACCCCTCGAGACCGAGCAGCTCGCCGATGCCTTGCACACCCTTTTGTCGTCGTCGGAATGTTCGGCGAAATGAATCTCGCCGACATTCCTCGTGTTCCCCGAAGGGGGCGCAGGCCCCCTTCCCCCACGCTGGCGGAGCCAGACACGGGGCCCCCATCCCCCCTCGACGCTCCCGCGTCGGGCACCGAGAACGATTCTCGCCTCATTTTGCTGGTGTTTCATGGGCGGCCAAGACTTTGAGTCTGGCGGTCCTCCTTCTGCACCTTGGATGTGGGCGTCCTCCCGTCGATCCGCTGCAAAAAGACCGCGACGCCCTGAGGGCGCTGTTGCAACGCGCCCCTCAAGCACCGCAGGGGTGGCCGCAAGAAGCCTCGCTCCTCGTCGGCAAACCCCTGTTGCTCAAGCAGCTGCGGGCCGCCCTCGATGCCAAGCTGCAAAACGGCGGGCAGCCCATGACCTACACCTCGTCGTACGGCGAGGTGCTCCTGTCGCCACGCCTGGTGCTCGAGGACGTGTTGTTCTTGAAGGTCAACGGCTGCGCCACGTGCGTGGAGGCGCAGTTGACGTTGTCGGGCGACGTCGGCGCCGTGCTGCAAAACGCCAAGGGCATGCTGGCCCTCATGACGGGCACCGAGTTCACCTTGCCCGTCAAAGGGAGCGTGGTGGCGACGTTCGAAATCACGTCCACCCGCCAGGAGCGCGCCACCGACGACGGCGGCGTGCAACGCATGTTGGTGGTGAATGCGGCGCCACGTCCTGGGTCGTGGCAGGTGTCGCTGACGTCGTCGTCGCTGCCCGACGCCATCGCCGCTGAAGTCGATGCGTGGATGGCGTCGCAGTTTTCAAAAGCCATCCAGTCCGGCCGTGTGGCTCCGGTGGAGGTGGCGCAGTTGCCCGAGCAAGGCGCGGTGCGCCTGAAGGCGGTGCGGGCGCGTCCGGCGCGGACGGGGTTGGTGCTCGATGTGGCGTTCATGACGTTGGCACCGGGCCACGTCGTCGACCTCGACACCCACCCGCGGGGCAAGAGCAACGGATGGGTCGCCGCCGTCAGCGACGCAACGTTGTTGCAGGTGGCGCGGGCGGCAGCGTTGGCGTCGCCCGTCGACAAACTCGAAGATGGCGACTTTGTCGTCGAACCATCGGATGTGCGCATCCAAGACGGCAAGCTCACTTTGCAGATGCGCCTGTGGCGCTACCAAGCGGAGCCGGAGTTTCGCACCTATGAAGTCGACGTCGAAGTGCGCGTCGTCGACGACGGCGAGGGCGCGAAAGTCGCGTTTGAGGCCGTCGACTCTCGTCAGGTGGGCGAGGGCGGCGGGTTCACCCTCGACCCCCTCCAGCTGGTGGTGCGGCATGCGGTGTTGGCGAAGTTGTCTGAGACCATGGAGCAAGTGTTGCCCGCGCAGCACCAAAACGACGTGGGCGACTTTGCGTTGCACACCAAGGTCACCGACGTGGTGCTCGACGACCACACCCTCTTTCTCTACGGCACGGCGGCGTTGCGTCCACGGTCGTAGGCGTTGTCGACATTGACCTGCGGGGCGCCCCCCGGGCGCCGCACGCGCACCTCCCACAGCACCATGGCCTGGGTGACGGCGTCGTCGAGGCGGACGGTCGACATCATCTGAAAGGTCTGCGCTTGCAGGCGGATGACGTGTTCGAGTGGGCCGACGGCGACCCCCACCGACGCCGACGCGGTTGCAAAGCTGGCGTCGAGCCCGATGAACGACACGTCGGGCTGTGGCGCTTGCAGGGCGCCGACGTCGAAACCGGTGGCGACGACAAAGGGGCCCAACGCCGAGCGCAATCCGAGGTGGAGGTGATGGGCCAGCCAGTCGGACGACGACTGTGTCGTCGACGTGATGGGCAGCGGAAAGAACAACATGTCGCGGGTGACGCCGCCCTCGACGCAAAACTGGCGACGCTCACAGCTCAGGCGAACCCGGGCGGTGACGACACCGTAGGCGTTGACGCCGACGCGGGCGTCGAGGTGGTAGGGCGCGAAACGGCCGTCGACGCCGGTCCACACCGTGCCAAACGCACCCGATGACGACGACAAGAAGTCGCCCCACCACACCTCGCCGGCGGCAAAGATGTGCAGCGGCCCAAAGTCGAGTTCGTCAAGGCGAATCATGCCGAGGCCCAGCCGGCCGTCGACGTGGTGGGCGTTGCGCCGCAACACGTTGAGACGGCTCCACCCCGCATTGTTGAAAGCGCCGTCGCCAAAGGGGGCGGGGTGGGCGGCTTGCACGTGCCCGTCGGAGAAGACGCCGACGTAGCGCAGGCTGAAGAGCAAGAAGAAGTCGAACTCCAAGGCGGCTTGCACCTTGCTGTTCCACCACCGCGATGTCAGAGGGTCGGCGGTGGTCAACGTCGACGGCAACTGCAGGCCGAGGCTGGTGTCGACGAGGGGGGGCGCACCCATGCCGACGTTGGCCTCGCCCCACAGCTTCAGCAGCAGCCAGTGGTCGAAGCGAATGCGCAGTCCACCGTCGACGCCACCTTCGCCTTGCAGCGGTGCCCAATGCGAATCGGCATCGCGCCAGGCGTTGCCGCCCGTCGTCGACGACAACCCACCAAACGTGGCCAGCCGGGCGTGGCCGCCGGCACCGAGGTGAGTGCCGGCGTCGGGCTGCACCCACACCCGTGCCGCAGGCATCACCGCTGCGAACAAGCTGGGATGCGTCGTTTTCGTCGACGACGGCTGGCGGTAGGGGTTGGTGTCGACGCCGACTTGCGCATCAAAGCGCGACAAGAAATGCAGCCAGCCCACCTGTTGCAGAGCGAGGTCGCCCCACGGTTGACGTCGTGGAACGAGACCCGTGAATGCAGACGCTCGCGGCATCGACGTCGTGTCGTCGACGTCAATGGCCTCGGCCGGCGTCGTGGGTGCCGTCGCCAGGGTGCCCAACAGCAGGGCGAGCGGGAGCATCAGTGCAGCAGGCTCGGGAAGTGTTCGGCAGCGAAGGAGCGTCCGCCGTCGGTGAACACCGAACGGTGCCAGAAGTGGCGGGGATCTTCGTCGACGGTCATGGCGCGGCGTCCGTCGTGGGTGCGGATGCGCATGGCACTGACGGCGTGTTCGTCGCGCAACGTAAAGTGCAGCTCCAGCTTGTCGCCGGTGCCGAAGGGCGATTTGCGGTAGGTCAGCATCTCGGTCGACCAGTCGTCGAAGTCGCCTTGGTGAAACCAGCCGACGCCACGTCCGTCGAGGGCGGGCTCTTTGAATTGATAGATGCGAAAGCCCATGCCGCCGGTTTTGTATTTTTCGATGTTCATCCACATGCGGTCGAAGCCGTGGGCCGACGCCGGTTGCAGCTGGGTGCGGGCCGTGGCCCACTGCTGCAGCGAGACGGGCGGGGGATGACGTTCGCGCACGTAGTGTCCGCCGCCGGGTTCACGTGGGTCGTCGTCGAACGACAGCACTTCTTCGCCGTTGCTGCGGTTCAGCTGGCTGAACTTGGTGGAGTGCGTGACGCCGGTCTTGTTGAAGGTGATGTGCAGGTCGCCCTTGAACAGCCGTCCGTTGCTGGGGCCGGGATTGGTGATGCGCCAGGTGAAGCTGTGGGTGTGGTTGAGGCCGAGTTTGCCGAAGCGGTAGAGGCCGATGCCCTGCAGGGGGTCTTCGCCTTTGTGAAAATAGTAAAAGCGCACGGGGTCGCCGAGCTTGCTGGGCTCGTGTTTGTGCCACACGCCGTACAACCGATGGGTGCGGAGCGACTCGGGCTGCCGCTCGTCGTCGTCATGGCCATCGGCGTCGTTCATCACCAACGCCGTCGCCGGTGGTTCGGGGGCGTTGTCAACGAGGGCGCCCACAGCAATGATGGGCACAAACAACAAGAACGGCAGCAGGAGACGTGATCGGCGCAGCATGCCTTCATCGTACCCTTTGACGTCGACAACCGCCAAAGACGCGCCTCATGGGCCTGCCCGCGCAACGGCTAACGCTGAATGGGCAGGTGTTTGTCGATCATCCGCGTGCTGACGCCTTCGACGGGGTCTTTCATCAGGGAGTGGCGCAGGGCGGCGGCGTCGACTTCGTAGCGGCTGGGCAACACATGGGGCAACAGCCGCCGAAAGAAGCCGTGGTTTTGCGCCAAGATGCCTTTCATCTCGCGCGACAACGGCAGCACCATCTCTTGCGGCTTGTAGATGTAGGGCGTCGTCGTGCCGTCGTCGTTTTTGTGAAACACAAAGCCGCGCTCAACGGCCCAGCCGGCCATGGCGAACGGCAGGTGTTCGACGGCACGCTGCACCTCGACGAGCTCGCTCTCCATGCCCTCGTGGGCGAAACGGTAGCCAGCGCGGTGGTACAGGCACGCCAAGTGAAAATGCTCTGGAATGTGAATGACCGCATGACGACGCAGCCGTTCGGCGACGATGAGCAGCAGGGAGTGCACGATGCGCCCGAGGCCGGTGCCGGGATGCCGCTGCCCGGGCAGGCGCGGCCGACGCTCGGTGAAGGGCTCTTTGGGGTTCTGCATGGCGAGCCACTCGACCACCATCACCGGCAGGCGGGGCCGGTCGGGGTCGACGTCGGCAAAGGAGCTGGGGCGCAAGGTGGTGAGGTGCACCCGCAAGTCCATCACCCGTCGCACATCGAGGCCGGCGTCCATGACGTCGTCGTCGTCGAGGAGGATCTCCAACCGATGGTGAAAGGCGTCGTAGCGGGTGATCTCGAAGTGGTACTGCGACAGCCCCTTGTCGAGAAGCGCGTCGTGCACGCCGTACGCCTTGAACGCGTGGTGCAGCCCCTGGTCGGAGTAGAAGTCGAGAAAGTGTTCGTCGGCTTGGTGCCCGCCTGGACGTCCACCGCGTTGGTCCCAGATGCTTTCACGCTTGGTGAACCCCCCGACGCTGTCGTCGGAAGGTTGTTCGTCGTCGGCCATCAGCTCCAAGACGCTGAGACGGCCAGCGACCCGGCGGATTTGGCTGTCGATGGGCAAGTCACGCACAGACATGACGCCAGCATACCCACGTCAGGCAGTCGCTGGCGACGTTCGGCTGCCTTTGGTGCATCTGTCGTGCAACATCCGACGCACAGTGCCTACACGCCGGCAAACAACGAGACGTCGACGTCGGCAAACACGCCGTCGCGCTCTTCGAGCTGCGCCAAGTCGCTTTCGTTCACCTCACCTTTGTCGAGCATGTCGAGGAGCCGATGCGCTCGGCTGAGGTGCACCAGCGGACGCTTGTTGCCGTAGCCCACCTGGGTGTCGTTGGTGAGGATGAACGGCCAGTCGGACGATTGCGCCAACAACACTTCGCGTGTGGCTTGCTGCAGCGCCCGCTGCAGGTCGCCGTCTGACGGTGGCGCCTTCGCGGCCTGCTTCAGACGCAGCGTGGCGTCGTGCACCTTGCGCCACAGCCAATCGTTGGTGCCGTTGACCCAGACCTTGAAGGCGCCCTCGTCGCCCCACGACGACACCGCCGGCTTGCTGACTTGCTGGCGCGGCTGGCGCTCGAGGTAGGTGAAGGCGTCGACGGGGGCGGGGGCGCCGTCGTCGACTTGTGCAGCCAACTTGCGGATGCATTTGTCGAGAAACTGCGGGCCTTCATGCCACCAGTGTCCGAAGAGCTCGGCGTCAAAAGAGCAGGTGAAACACGGCGTGATGCCCAAGGCGTCTTGCAAAGCGGCAGCTTGTTCGACGCGGCGCTCGACGAAATGGCTGCTGTGGGCCTCGATGGCGTCGAAAGCGGCCTGGGGGTCGTAGGGCTTTTTCTCGTCGAGGGAGACGCGTCCGGTGATGCGGTGGAGTTTGACGCCCACTTGTTTGCGGTCGCCGGTGCCTTGTTTGTGGGCGTCGTCGAGCAAGCTCTCATCGGCGTCGTAGCCGAGGTCGCGGTAGAACTCGCGGTAGCGGAAGTCGCCGGGGTAGCCCTCGTCGGCGCTCCACACTTCTTTGGCGGCGACGGGATCGCGGGCGAAGAAGGCGGTGCCCTCGGGGGTGTACAGCGGGCGGTACGGGCCGGCTTGCGGCGGTGGCGCCGCAAAACGGATGGCGCGGTCTTCACAGAACGTGAACACCATCTCTTCTTCAGCGAGGTGGCGAAAGCTCATGGGAGTGACGCCGCACTCGGGAAGCCAGATGCCGCGGGGGTCTTTGCCGACGAAGCGACGGTGGGTGCGTTTGGCCTCGGCGATCTGGGCGCGGATGCTCTCGTCGTCGAGAAGCACCGGCATCAACCCGTGGGTGGCGCCGCAGGTCATGAGCTCAACGCGGCCGGCTTCTTGGTGTTCGGCAAAGCCTCTGGTGAGGTCGCGGTCGAGGCTGTGGTAGCGGGCGAGGCCTTCTTCGACTTCGTGTTTGGCGAACTCGAGGGCGGGGCGGTAGGGGCTGTCGTCGGGGAACGACTCCAAGGCCCGCTGCGCCAGACGCACGCGTCCGTCGAGGGCGCGCACGGTGCGCTCGCGCAATCCGTCGTGGGCCAGCATGTGCAAAAGCGGCGGGCTGAGACCCAGGGTGAAACTGGCGTTGACGTCGTCACGGGCCCAGCCGTCCATCATTTTGATGAGCGGCAGGTAGCAGTCGGCGACGGCTTCGAAGAGCCAATCTTCTTCGAGGAAGAACTCGTGCTCGGGATGGTTGACCCACGGCAGGTGGCCGTGGAGCACGAACATCAGATGGCTTTGGTGGTCGTGTGACATGGCTGAACCTCAGCGGATGTGGCTGCGCGACGAGGGGAGGCTGTTGGATGAGGGGAGGCTGTGCGACGACGGCAAGTCGGCGTCGAGAAAGTCGGGCACGCGGCCCCGCTCGTCGGTGACTTCGACTTCGACGCCGTCGATGTCTTGGCCCATGCCGTCGAGGATGCCTTGGGCGGCCAAGTCTTTGCGGGAGCGGTGCGGCGACAAAGTGGCGTAGACCACGGGGCCCGGCGCGGCCGGCTTCACAGGCGGCACCACCGCCTCGTTGGAGGTCAGCAGCACGTCGTCGCCGGTGAGCAGGTCGACCTGCATGCGGGCGCCGTCGTCGAAGGTCGACAGGTACCAACCCCCCGGGTGGAGGTCGATGTCGTGCCATTGATCGTGCCCGCCCTCGTCGAGGTGGCGCAGGTGCAAGCGCACTTGGCCGTGCAGGCGTTGGCGGTCGGTTTCGCTCAAGTCCCAGGTGATGAACAGGGTGCGTCCGTCGACGGGGATGAGCCGCAAGAACGACCGTTGCCCCTCGGGCAGCGTGATGCGCGGCTCGCGAAAGCGGGGGAGGGCGTGGGGGTCGTCGAAGAGGTCGGTGACGTTGGGCGCTTCGCTGGCAGGGCCCGGCTTGGCCGATGGCGCCAGCTGGGTTTGTGCCAAAGAATGCGACGACGGCAGCGAATTGCTGGTGGGCGTCGGCGTCACGGGAAGAGGCAGCGGCTCCTCGGGCACAAACAACTTCAGGTCGCGCATGGCGCGCACCAGCTCGTCTTCACGCATGCGCTCCAGGCCGGTGAGGCCATGGGTGCGCAAGTGTTTGATGAGACGGATGCGACGGCGGGCGGATGATCCGGCAGCTGAGGCGTTGGTCATGAGGTCCTCCACGACCCTCACGACGCCACACCCAGCCGGCAAAGGCAACCTTGAAACGCTGGTTTTTCATCCAGTTTGTGACTAAAAGTCGTTAAGTGTTAAATCTGCCGAAACAGTGTCATGATTCAGCCACCAACAACGCTTCGATGTTCTCCTCCCAGTTCTGGCCGTCGAAAGGCACCGTGGGCAGGTCGCGCACCTTCATTCGTCCTTCTCGCACGGCATCGAGAGCGTTGGCGTTCACACTCCAGCCCTCCGGGTGCGACCGTGGCCGATAGAACGGATGGATGCCGCACCGGCTGCAGAACATGTGCTTCGCGGTGTGCGTGCCGAAGGTGTAGGTCGACAGGTGCTCTTCGCCTTGGGTGATGCGAAAGGCGTCTTGCTCGACGATGAGGTGCACAAAACCCTTCAGCCTGCAGATCGAGCAGTTGCAGAGCACGACCTCATGGGCGTCGTCGCCGTCGAGGTGAGCCTGCACTGCAAAGGTGACGGCGCCGCAATGGCAGCCGCCCCCATGCCACGACGCATCGCTCACTCCACACCTCCGTCGGCCGCGCCGCCATCGACGTCGACGACGCCCCCATCGGCGACGGGCTGGCAGGTGCCGGGCCGGTCGTCGGTTTGGCCCACGCAGTCGAGGCCGGGTGCGCAGTGAAAGACGCTGGTGGCGTCGAGGGTCATGCACACCGCGCCTTCTTCACCGCCGCAAACGCTGCCACCAAAGCCACTGTCGTCGGGTTGGCAGACGCCGTCGAAATCGGTGCAGTCGACGCCGGCAGCGTCTTCCCAGGTGAAGGTGCGCCCGATGTCTGAGACACAGAAGGTGGCGATGTTGCCAGCGCAACCTGAGAAGAACTGATTGAAGGCACACGTCGTCGTCGGACGACACACCTCTGCAAAGTTGGCGCCGTTGATTTCGAAGACGCATCCGAGCCCGGCGGCACAAGGTGTGCCCCGCTCAAACTGGTTGCGAATGGCGCACCGGGAACCGTCTTGTCCGCCGACACACAGCGCCCCCTGGCGTTCGCAGGTGTCGTCGTCGTCGTCGTGACAAGGAATCACAGCACAGACGGTGCCTGCGCCCACGTCGTCAAAGGTGGCGCTGCAGTCGTCGGCCGTCCACGTCGAGGTGGTTTCGTCGCACACCAAGCGGGTGACCTCGTCGTCGGCTGCACACGTCGGCACGTCGGTGGCAGGGTCGCAGGCTTCGCCAGCAACTGGAGCCGTCGGGCCAGCATCGACGTCGTCACCCGCGTCGACGGCGGGGCTGGCGTCGGGTTCAGGCGAAGGCTCAGGAGACGGTGTGCCGTCGGTGGTGGGACAGCCCACGGCGGTGACGACGATGAGAGCGAGCAAGTTGAATTGGTGAAGTGAAAAAGTCATTTGAGCTCCAGAGGAGATGTGCGCCGCAACAGCGAGCTAGAGTTTTGGCAAAGCCAAAACTCCCAAGGCAAATGCGAAGCGTTTGCCCGAGCACCGGAGCAACGCAGGAGATGGCATGCCTGGGGCCCCCGACTATGGCTGGACGGCGATGGCCCAGGGGATGTTCTGGCTCCCCTCGCCGAGGTCGAGGGGAACCCGGGAGGTGACGGTGTCGTCTTCGACGACGATGTGGGCGATGTTGCCCCGGCTGTTGGTGGCGGCGAGAAACACGTGCCCCGACAAGGGGCCACGGCGCAGCAGGGTCATCTGGTCGGCGAGGCCGATGCCTTCGGCGGTGCCATCGAGCGCCCAGCCGTTGGCGTCTTCTTTGAGCCAGCTGACGGCGTTGTCTTCGTCGCGGCTGACGAGGAGGATGTCGCCCCCCGGCGCAAACACCGCTTCGCGGATGGTGGTGATGTTCTCGACGAGGTCGACTTGGGCGAGGACGTCGTCGGTCTTTTGCACCAACCGCAGCTGGGCGCCTTCTTCGCTGAAGGGAGAGCCGTTGGGCACGGCGATGAGCCCGTCGTCGCGCATGGCGATGCGGGGGGTGGTGACGAAGTCGGTGTAGATGTCGAAGGCGGCGTTTTCGACGAGCCCGTCGTCGGTGACGTCGTAGATGCGCAAGTCGTCGTCGTCGATGGGGTCGAATACAGCCTGACCGCCGGCGACGATGAGCTGGGTGGCGTCGGGGGTCAACGTCACCGATTGCACCAACCGCAAGGCCACAAAGCGGTCGGCGTGGTGCACCAACAATCCGTCGCAGTCGACGCTGACCTCGTGAATGCCGCCGTCGGCTTGGGAGTTGAACGCGACGATGAACACGCGGTCGCCCTGGGGCATGACTTCAATGCGCACGTCGTAGCCCGGCCCCGTCGGCAGGCTCAAGGTGTCGGCCTGCACCAAATCGGTGTCGTTGACGATGTAGGAGGTGAGCGTGCCGTCTTCGCCGAGCGACAGCAGCACCTGGCCATTGGGGGTGAAGGCCAGCTGGCGCACCGACTCGGCCGTCGTGGTGCGGTCGCCGATGTCGACGAGGTCGCCCGTCGACTTCAGCTCCGCAGTGCGGATTTCGTTGCTGAAGGGATGGCTGACGACGACGACGCGGTCGCCCTCGGGCATGGGCTGGGCGAGGTCGCACTCGGCCGGAAGTCCGGCGTCGTCTTCTGGGGTGACGCCCGCGTCGTCGAGGACGACCCCACCATCGCTGGCATCGGGTTCACCTTCGGGTTCGCCGTCGGGTTCACCTTCAGGCGAAACCGACGGAAGCGCCTCGGGCTCGACGACGACCTCGGGTTCGTCGGTCGATGGCGCACCGTCGTCACAGGCGACGACGCCGATCCACATCCAAGAAGCCAACAGAACATGACGAGCGCGCATGACACCTCCCGCTGCACAGCCGAGGTGGGTGTACCGCGTCCGTGACGACGTGCAAGGCGGTGCGTCTCTTCGGAGGCATGGCTTCGCCCGCCTCACGACGAGCCTTGTACGGCCATTTGCGGAGGAGACGACGCCTTGGTCTGCTGTTCGGCGTCTCGCCGCAAAGGGTCGAAGATGCCTGGTGCCCGACAGCGACGTGGTGATCATGTCGTTGAGAACGCGCATGCCCGCCTACGCCCCTTTCAAAGAACTACGTGCTGCGGCTCCACCATCGACGGAGTTTGCTGCGCCGCTGCAAAGGGTCTTTGTCGTCGTCACCGGGGGACGTCATGGGCGGTTGGTCGAAAGGCACCGACGGACGCGTCAACAACCGCAGCGGCTGCAACGTGGCTTGGCCAGGGGCTCCACGGACGCGCACGTCGCCTTCAACGTCGACGTGCACCTCGAGCCGCGCCTCCCGCGTGCCGGCCGGCCCGCGGGGAATGCTGCCGATGACGACGGTGCCGAGGTAGTCGGTGTCTCCGCCGGCGCCCTGGCCTTGCAGGAGCTCGACGGTGATTTGCTCTTGGTTGTCGACGAAGGTGGGGATGGTGACGACGCCGTCTTCGGGAAGGGTGCGGTTCTTCTCGACGATCAACAGCTCCGGCGTGGGGCTGCGTCGTCCCTGTTCGGGCTGCACGCGGGCGACGATGGGCAAGCTCAACACGTCGAGGAGGCGCAGGGTGTCTTGCGTGCCCAACGAGCGCGCCAACAACGCCGCGCCTTGGGCGACGACCTCGTCGGGGTGCACGCCGCGACGCGGCGGCCGATCGAAGTGGGCGGCCAATGCCGATTGCAGCATGGGCATGCGGGTCTGCCCGCCGGCGAGGAGCACTTCGTCGACGTCGCTGGCCTGCAGACCTGCTTCAGACAGCACCGATTGCACGGTGGCCATGCAGCGTTCGACGAGCGGGTAGGTCAGCTGTTCGAGTTGGTTGCGCGACACATGCGACAGCAGTTCGAGGGGTTTGCCACGTCGCTGCGCGACAAACGGCAGGCGCACTTCGGTGTGGCGCAGCATCGACAGGTCGCATTTGGCGGCTTCGGCGGCGGCCAGGACGCGTTGCACCACCTGGGGGTCGTCGCGCAGGTCGATGCCTTTGTCGTCGGCGAAGCCGTTCAGCAGGTGTTCGGCGAGGGCGATGTCGAAGTCGGTGCCGCCGAGCAGGCCGTCTCCGCCTGTCGCCAACACCTGAAAGGTGCCGCTGTCGATTTCGAGCACGCTGACGTCGAAGGTGCCGCCTCCGAGGTCGAACACCAGCACCCGTTGCGGCACGTTGCGGCTGAGCCCGTAGGCGAGGGCGGCGGCGGTGGGCTCGTTCACCAGGCGTACGTCGCCGAGGCCGGCCTGGCGGGCGGCTTGTTTGACGGCGGCGCGCTGGCGAAGCGGGTAGTAGGCCGGGACGGAGATCACCGTCTGCGCCACCTCAGCGTCGAGGTGGTGGCCGGCGTATTTGCGCATCTGCTCCAACAACAGAGCGGAGATGTCGACGAGGGGACGGGTCTTGCCCCCGACGTGTACGGCGGCGTTTTTGTCGGGCCCCTCGACGACGGGGTAGGCCAAGTGCCGCGCCAGCCGTTTGACTTTGGAGGTGTGAAACGCCCGCCCCAAGAGTCGTTTGTGATCGACGACGGTGTCTTCAGGATGCAACAGCAGACGCTCTTTGGCGGGCTGGCCCAGCAAGACATTGTCGTCGTGAAAGCCCACGGCGGAGCTCAGCAGGTTTTCACCGCGTTCGGTGGGAATGATGCGGGGGATGCGTCCGTCTGCATAGGCGGCACACGTGTTGGTGGTGCCGAGATCGATGCCCACGCACAAAGGACGGTCATGTCCAAAACGACCCTGACGACGACGAGGACGGATGCTCACCACACTCTCAACCAAACCCTTCACCACAGCGACGACCGCGCTGGTGCGCCGCTGCTGTGGGCTGAGCATAGCAGCCTGAAGACGACACCCTCTTCTCATTCGCGCCACAACGAGGCAGACCTCTGCGTCGTGACTGCAACTCTTTCGCCTGCTCCGCCTGCGCCTGCGCCACCTGACAAGGCCGCGACTTGGGTGCGCGTCGACCACCACGCCTTGCGGCACAACCTCGACGTGGTGTGCCAACGCCGGCCGCACGCACGGGTGGTGGCGATGGTGAAGGGCGACGCCTATGGGCATGGCGCTGTCGACGTGGGGCGCACCCTCAGCGCCGACCCTCGGGTGGTGGCGTTGGGCGTCGCCGTCGTCGAGGAGGCCGCCCTGCTGCGCGACGCGGGCATCGACGGACGCATTGTGGTGCATGCCGCCAGCTGCTGGATGCACCGCCTCGACGACCTCGTCGATCTGCAGTTGGAGCCGGTGGTGTCGTCGGTGGACGATGTCGTCACCCTGCAAGCATTGGCCGCCCGGCGGGACGTCGTGCTCGACGTGCACCTTGCGCTCGACACCGGCATGGGCCGCGAAGGTGTCGTCGTCGATGACGACGGACGGTGGTTGGCAGCGTTGCAGCAGGCCTGGACGCCGGCATCGCATTTGCGGCTGGCGAGTGTGTTCACGCACTACGCCAACGCCGACGTGCACGACGACCCGCACACCCAACAGCAGCGGGATGTGTTCGACAATGCGCTGCGGCAGATGCGCCAGGCCGGATTGCGTCCGACAGCGGTGCACACCGACAACTCCGCCGCCATTCTCGACGACGACGAGCATGCGTTCGCCGACGACGTCGAGGTGTGGGTGCGGCCGGGGGTGTGTTTGTACGGCAGCGATCCGCGCCAGACCCATCCGCCGGGGGTGTTGCAGCAGGTGATGCACTGGTACGCCCCCGTCGTCGCGGTCAAAGAGGTGCAAGCGGGCACGCCCATCTCGTATGGCGGTCGCTTCGTCACCGCCCGCGACAGCGTCGTCGCGGTGGTGCGCGTGGGGTACGCCGACGGCTACGCCCGTCGCATGACGGGCCGTGCTGAAATGCTTGTCGACGGGCAGCGGGTGCCGGTGCTGGGCACCATCTGCATGGACATGGTGGTCATCGACGTCACCGACCTCGTCGCAGCCGGCCGCGAGGTCACGCTGATGCAGCAGGTGGTGCTGCTCGGCGGCGACACCGACGCCGCCATCTCGGCCGAGGAGATGGCGACGTGGGGCGACACCATCAGCTATGAGGTGACGACGTCGGTGTCGATTCGGGTGCCGCGGGTGTCGGACGGGCTGTGAGCCACGCGGGCATCCGCCTCGCATCCGTGGGACGCCCCATTGGCGGGGCGTGTTGGCTCCGCTACGACGGGTCCAGCAGGAGGCCGTATGGTTGGCACCGTCATTCTCGGGATGTTCATCGCGTTGGGCATCACCATGTACACGCGAGGGCTCATCTACACCCTGAAGCCCGACGGCGCGATGGCGTTGAAGCGGCAGAAGAAGAACCTGAAGTACGGCATGACGACGGACATGTTGGTGTTCGGCCGCAAAGTGCGCCGGCTGGGGTTCATGATCACGTTGGTGTGCGGCGGCATCTTGGCGTACCTGCACGCAGGCGACGACGAGGCCCCTGCGGCGGCCCAACCGGCCGAAGCAACGGCCGACAAGGCGGGCAGAACGCCGTCAGAATGAGGCGCAGACGCCGGCGTGCACTTTTTTGTCGGCGGTGCATTTTTCAATGTTGACGACGTCAAAAACAGCAGGCATATGTCCCTCACCAAAGAGCGCCTAGATAGCTCAGTTGGTAGAGCAGGGGACTGAAAATCCCCGTGTCGGCGGTTCGATTCCGTCTCTAGGCACCAGAAAACGCCACCCACCGGGTGGCGTTTTCGTTTGTGCGCCACGACGTCAGCAGCGCGCATGCAGAGCCGGCGGCAGCAGGTGTTCCCAAACGGGCGCGCCTGCCCTACCATGGAGGCATGCACCACACCATCCGTTTGCCTTTGTTCGCGCTGCTCGCCGCCCTCTCGGTGTCGGCGTGTGGGCTGCTTGACGACATCATGCCCCACCCCACGATGCGGGAGGCGCACCGACACCACACCACCCAGTTGGCGACCAAAATCAGCGACAGTGCCCACCGCATGTCGCCGGCGCCCGACGGTGTGGGCTTCAAGGTCACCACCTATTCGACGGCGTTGGGGCCCATGCAGGTCATGCACAGCGTGCACCCGGCGCGACCTGCCAAGCGAGCGGCAATGGTGTGGGTCACGGGCGGGTTTCCGGCCGGGGGCATGGATGCCATGGCGTGGACCCCGCAACCCCGCACCAACGACCAAAGCGCCGCCGCGTACCACGCGGCTGGGGTGGTGATGGTCTACCCGACGTTTCGCGGCAGCAGCGGCAATCCTGGTCACCAAGAAAGCTTCTTCGGCGAGGTCGACGACCTCATGGCGGCGGTGGCGTTTGCCAAGACGCTGCCCGACGTCGACGACAAGCGCGTGTTTGTGGGCGGTCATTCCACCGGCGGCACCCTGGCGTTGTTGGCCGCAGAAATGGCCAAGACCGGCGATGTGCGCGGCGTGATCTCGTTCGGCCCCGTCGACGACGTTTGGAGCTATGGCGCCGAGCTGGTGCTGTGCAAAGACACCATGGCCGAACGGTTTGCCCGCATGCCAGGCCTGTACCTCGACGACATCGAAGTGCCGACGCTGGTCGTCGAAGGGAGCAGCGGCAACATCGCCTCCCTGCGCGACATGCGCAGCGGCGCCAGCGGGAGCGAGAGCGACAACGTCACCTATGCTGAAATCAGAGGGGCATCCCACTTCGACGTGCTCGCGCCGTTGAACGAGGTGTTGGCGAAAGCCATCGTCGCCGACGACGGGCAGGGCACGTTCCGCTTTGACGCCCATTTGCTGCAACAGGCCTTTGATGCGGAGCAAAAGCGACGACGTTGATGCAACCGGACGCATGCCGCTCGCCCTTCACCTGCATTTGCAGACCGCTGGCGCAAAGCGCCACAAACGGATTCAAGTTGGCGATCGCGGCGCCGATTCTCTCGACATGCTGCATGTCCCCACCATTCTCGTCGTTGACGATGAGCCCATCCTTCGCAACGTGACCCAACGCGCGCTGGAGCGGGCCGGCTACAAAGTGATGTTGGCGAACAACGGGACGGCCGCACTGGCGTTGCTGCAAAGCACCTCCAGCAAAGTCGATTTGGTGCTTCTCGACGTCGTCATGCCTCAGCAAAATGGCCTGGAGGTGTCCGAGTCCATCTCGGCGAAATACCCCAGCACCCGATTTCTGTTCATGTCGGGATTCACCGCCAGCGCCATGACCGGGGCGGTGCTGAAAGAACGCGGGCACCCCTTCTTGCAGAAGCCGTTTTTGCCTGAAGACTTGGTGGAGGCGGTGTCGACCGCCTTGTCGGGCAATCCCGCCGCCGCCGCCTCTTAGCGACCCCACACGAGTCTTGCTCTGACAGCGCAGCGATCGCGGTGTTGGACGTCGTCGTTCGGCCGAACACGCCGAACGTCAACGGCGCCCAGCTGGCATGTCGAAAACGGCCTGCGTCGCGGCTCTCCCCCCACAAGCAATGCGAGCGGCACACCTCCACGCGATGTGGCAAGGATGTCGTCACCTTCGAGCGTTGCCGCGGGAGCAGACATGGCCGACTACAAGAACATCTACCAAACCCAAGCAGACGCGTATGCCGAGTTGGTGAGCGCCGAAGACCACGAAGGCCATCTGGCGCAAACGTTGCGAACCCTCTTGGCCCCGGCAGACAAGACGGTGGTGGAGGTGGGCGCGGGCACAGGACGGGTGACGCGCATCCTCCTCGACCTCAACGCCCGCCACGTCGTCGCCACCGAACTTGAGTCGTCGATGTTGCAGCAAGCGCAGAAGACACTGGCCGACCAGCGCGACCGTGTGCGTTTTGCCGAAGCCGACGCCAGGCGCATTCCTGTCGACGACAAATCGGCCGACCTCTACGTCGCCGGTTGGGTGTTGGCGCATTTTCGCAGCTGGCATCCCTCGTCGTGGAAGAGCGAAATTCGCCAATGCCTCGACGAGGCCGACCGCGTTGCCACCGACCACATCGCCATCATCGACACACTGGGGACGGGCCACAACACGCCGACGGTGTCGTCGGAGTTGGCCGAGTACCACGCCTGGTTGGAGGAGACGCAGGGCTTTGAGAGAACGGAGTTGCGCACCGACTACAAGTTCGCGTCGTCGGCCGAAGCCGAACGCGTGCTGCCGTTTTTCTTTGGCGACCGCATATATGCGCACATCCCACAGGGGGCTGCGCCGGTTGTCGTGCCCGAGTGCACCGGCCTGTGGACGAGGAAGGCACGGTGAGAGTTGGGCGGCCTCTGCTCCACTGTTGCATTGCGATGGTGGTCGTCGCGTGCTGTGCGTCGACGACGATGGCGACGCCCCCGGTGGTGCCGCATCAGATTCGTCTGCTGGGGTTTGCCGAAGAGGCCTGTGCGCAACTGCGGCCTCACCTGGTGGTGCATGCGGTGTTGACCTGCCTGGCTGCGCCGGCGGGAACGACGCCGTCCATTGCCATCGACGACAACTTCACCTTGCCGTTGGGGCGCGCCGACGACGTGGGACTGGAGGCGGCGGTGGCGGTGATGTGGGCCAACAGTCTCTTGCGTCCCCTGTCTGGGTCGGCGCCAGGGCAAGGCGCACCGACGTCGATGCCCTTTGTCGAGGTGGTGCAGCCGGCATCGAAGAACGGCCAGCGTCGACGGTGTTGGGGGGTCGCCATCGACAAGCGCTTGGTGCTGACGCCGCGCCACTGCTTTCGGCCCACCACCCGACTGCTGTGGCGGGAGCGTTCGCGCACGCAACTGTGCGAAGCTGAGGTGGTGGCGCCCACCATCGTCCCCAAGCGAGCGAAGGCCAAGAATTGGAGCAACGACCTCTTGCTCCTCGTCACCGGCAGCGATGTGGCGGAGGTGGCGTCGTTGCGTACATCGTTGCTGCTGCCAGGCACGCCTTTGCATTCGCCCCGCCACCCAGACGACGCGTTTGCATTCGGGGGGTGCGCGTCGCCAGCCTGCATGCAGTACACATCGCTGCAGGCGCCGTTTCGAAAAGGCGATTCCGGAACCCCGGTCTATGACGACGACGGACGCCTGGTGGGCATGGGGTTGAATGGAGCCAAACGGTTGCGGTTTCAGAGCCGCAGCCAGGTGGGGTTTCTCAGTCGACACGTCATCGCCTACGCCCGCTCGCAAACGATGGACGCGACGTTGCAGCAGGCCACAAAGGCACGGCAGGTGGCCTCCCCACTGCGCTGTGTGCAGGGACGCCAGCGGCGCACGACGCCATAGGCTGGCGTCGACGTCGAGGCTCCACTACCTTCGGCGTCTTCGACGAGGAGACGCCGTGACCGACAAGCTGCAGCGCAAAAAAGACGAAGTGAACGCCCTGCTTCCGACGGGGGTGAACGTCGACTTCGACCAGGTGTTCTTCGACGTCGACAAATGGCGGTCGGGAGCGAAGAAGCGTGCCCAACGTCTGCAGCGGGTGGGCGACGTGTTGCGGCAGTTTCTCGACGACGATGAGCAGGTGTTGGGCGTGACCCACGGCGTCACCGCCCACACCTGGGAGATGTTCTTCATCGGTTGGATGGCCTACATGGTCAACGGCACCACCGTGGTGCGCACCCAGAAGCGGCTGTTGTTTGTGCACACCGACGGCGCGGGGAATCCGTTTTCCTACGTCAACCAAGTGCCGCTGTCGGCGGTGAAGAAGGCGTCGTCGGGCTGGTTGTCAGGGTCGTTGTCGTTGAAGCTCGGCACCGGACGTTTGCAGCTGGTGCGCATGAACAAGGCCGAGGCGAAGGCGATGCAGGCGGCGATTCCTGTGAACAAGGCGGCGCAAGGCGGGCGGGAGTTTCTTTGCCCGTCGTGTGGCACGTCGACGACAGAACACGGCTCGCCGTGTGTGTCGTGCGGCGTGGAGTTGAAGTCGCCGTCGACGGCGGCATTGCGGTCGATGATCGTGCCCGGCTTGGGCGACTGGTATCTCGGCCATCGCGGCACGGCTGTGTTGGAGATGATCGGCGGCGTCTTCGGGTGGTTTTTGTTGGGCACGTCGGCGGTGGCCTGGTTGACGGGCCAAGCTGGCGTCGAAGCGGTGGTAGTGTGGCTGGTGCTGGTGCTCATCGGCCACAGCATCGACGCGGCCGTGACCTACGCGCAGGGCAAAAAAGGCATGTACTCCCTCGACGGCCAGCTGCCGACCGAACGCAAACAACTGTCGGCGCCGAAGCTCAGCGGCGGCGGCACGCACACGCCGACTGCGACGCGTTGAGGCTGGAGCATGCCCGCGCTCGCGCGCTGGTGCTGCAAACTACTCGACGTTTTGCACTTGCTCACGCAGACGTTCGACCTCGGCTTTGAGGTCGACGACGAGGTGCGCGACCTCGGCGTCTTGGCACTTGGAGCCACAGGTGTTGGCTTCGCGCAAAAACTCCTGACAGAGAAAGTCGAGCTTGCGGCCGGTGGGACTGCCTTGGGCCAACAGCTTGCGGGCGTGGTCGATGTGCATGCGCAGCCGATCGGTTTCTTCGGTGGTGTCGACCTTCTCGGCGAGGAGGGCGACCTCTTGGGCGAGTCGTTGGGCGTCGATGTTGACGTCGAGCTTTTGCACGCGGGCTTGCAGTTTGTCGTGCAGCGATTGCGGCGCCTGCTTGCCGAGGGATTCGATGCGCTCCGAGAGGGAGGCGATGACGTCGACGTGGGCGAGCAGCACTTGGTGGAGTGCAGCGCCCTCAGTGGCGCGCGCGGCGCAAAACATGTCGAGGGCATCGTCGACGGCGCCGAGCATGGCGGTGGTGAGCTCACCCTCGTCGTGCTCTTCTTCTTGCAGGTGCCACAAGTGTGAGATGGGCAAGAGGTCGGCGGCGCGGACGTCGGCTTGAATGCCATGGGCGTCGGCAAACGACCGCAAGTTGTCGACGAGGGCGGCGGCGTTTTCTTCGTCGAGTTGCAGGCGGGGCTTCGCAGTCTCTGCCCGTTGCACTTGCACCGAAACGTCGACGCGGCCGCGGGCCATGCGCGCTTGAAGACGCTTTTGCACGTCGGGCTCGGCGGGCTGCAAGTCGCGCGGCAGACGCAGTTTGACGTCGAGGCCTTTGTGGTTCACCGCGCGCATCTCGACGGCGACGACGCCGAGGGCGTAGGGACGTTGTCCTCGGCCGAAGCCGGTCATGCTGTGCAAAGTTGTGTCGGCCGACGTCATGGCGTTTCTCGCTTCTCAGAAGGTGCCAGACACTTGCACGCCGCCGCCTTGGCCGTCTTCGGTGACCATGGCGGAGACCCGGGCGGCGCGGTAGCGGGCGTCGCCTTGGAGGTCGAAGTGCAAGAAGTACGACGCAGCGGCCATGCCGGTGCCGAGGGCGGCGCCAACGGCGACGTCTTCGGGGTGGTGGCGGTTGTCGCCGAGGCGTGAAGCGGCGGAGTACATGGCGCCCGCGTACAACACGCCCATGAGGCCAGCGGCGATGGGCATGGAGGCGGCGGTGGCCCCCTCGCCCCACAAGTATTCGCCGCCGAGGTACAGCGAGAGGTACGTGGCGAGAGAGAAGGCGGTGGCGGAGTGGCCGGAGGGGAAGCTGCGGCGTCCGTCGTGGAGGTCTTCGTCGGTGAGGCCAAATCCATCGAAGGCGTCGCAGTTGATGCGGTCGTCGTCGACGGCACCGCCGCAAGCGGCGCGGGTGTAGCGGTCGCGGTAGTCGGGACGCAGGCGTCCGACGACGGTCTTGGTGACTTCGACGGCGGTGACGGTGCTCAGCACAGCCGTGAGAGCGCCGACGGTGAAGGCGTGGGTGTGGTGAAAGCTGGTGTGGCGAATGCCGTCGTGCACGCCGGCTGCGCCAATCGCGCCGACGCCAGCGACGACGAGGGCGAGGGTGGGGACCTTCTCGCTGAGGTACGGCCGGCCGATGACGCCGTCGAGGCGGGGGTCGTTCATGACGCGGAGGTCGGGGTCTTCACGACTGAGTTGGGGGCCGATGAGCGCCGGCATCGGCGGGATGAGGTCGTACACGCCGGAGAGGTACAGGCCGCCGGTGACGCCGATGAACGCGTAGTCGGGCGCGTACAGCGTGTAGTGCCAATAGCTGTTGCCGTCGAAGATCTGCGCATACCACGCCGCGTTCTGCAGGGAGACGCCGGCGCCGTCGGTGGCAGGCCGAGAGGCAGCGTGGTCGTGGTTGTGGTCGTGCCCATCGTGGTCGTGTCCGGCGTGGTCGTGCCCGTCGTGGTTGTCGGGCTTGGCCGCGTTCGCTTGCTGCTGCGCCGCGGCACGGTCGGCGGCGCGTTGCTGCAGCCGGTCACGTTCGACGCTGAGGGTGGCGGGAGCGTCGAGCTTCCACCCCGTCGCCGTGTTCACAAAGGGCAGCACGTCGACGACGCCGAGGGTTTGCACTTTGACGGAGGCCTTGTCGCCTTGGACATCGGCCGCCATGAACACCGCTTGGCGGTCGCCATAGGCTTTGAGCACAGCAGCAGGCGCGTATCCGGCGGCGGCCTCATCGGCGGCGGCCAGCTGAGCGAGCTCGTCGAGGAGCGCGTTGTGCTCCGGCGTGAGCAACGCCTTGAACTGGGCCAGGTCGCCTTTCATGGCGGCGGCCTTCAGCTGGGCCAACGCCGCTTTCAGCGCAGCAACGTCGGGGGTGTCTGTCGTCGACGACGCGCTGGTGTCGGCGGGCGGCTGCTGCAATTCGTCGTCAGGTGCGGCTTGCGACGTCGACGAAGGAGCGGACGTCTCCGACGGTGGCGCTGCCGACGCGGGAGCCGGCTGCGCTTGGGCAGAGACAAACAGAAGAGAGGCGAGCGAGAGGGCGACGCAGTTCATGACGCAGCCATGCCATCAAATGCTGCCGGGGTCGAGAGAGGTGCGAATGTCTTCTGCCAGCCGGTGCAACAGCCACGACACGCCGAGCACGCAGAGCACGGGCAGCACCACCACGTGCGGATGCTGCTGCAGGGTCTGCAGTGCGCCGAGCAGCATGCGTCCCCATGACGTCGTGGGCGGCGACAGCCCAAGGCCAAGGTAACTCAACGCTGCCTCCGCGACGAAAGCGCCGGCCACGTCGAGGGCGAACGATGCCCACACCACGTCCTGCACATGAGGCCACACCAACGTGCGCAACCGCTGTCTGTCGTCAGCGCCGAGGGCGCGGCTTGCCTGCCACCATTCGCTGTGCACCAGCTGCTGCACCTGGGTGCGCACCAAGCGGGCGGTGCGCACCCAGGCGAAGGCACTCAGCAGCACCACCAGACGCACCACGTCGGCAGAGGACCCCGTCGTCGACAATGCCGCCAAGGCGACGCCGGTGAGCAACAGGCCCACGCCGACGAGAACGCCTGCCGCCGACCGCTTCAGTGATGTCGCCAGCAATCCAGCCGACAGCACAAGCAACGGCCAGCTCCACGTCGACAACGACTGCCATGCTTCAGGGGGCACCGCCGCCAACACCAACAGCAAGGGCAACAGCGGCAGCGACATCACGCCATCCGACAGGCGCATGACCACAGCGTCGACGGCGCCCCCCCGCAAGCCAGCGACGACCCCAGCGGCACACCCCAAACAGGCGCTGAAGAATCCTGCGCCGACGGCGACGACGAGAGACACCCGTCCGGCGCGCATCAGTTGTTGGAGAACATCGTGTCCGACGGCGTCGGTGCCCAGCAGGTGCGGCCAAGACGGCGGCAACCACGAGCCCTGAACGTCGGGCATCCAGCTTGCCCACAGCCCGCCGACGCCCACCAGATCCACCACGACGGCCATGGCCCACATCGCGGCGGACGGCGACGACGACGTGGTGCGTGGGGTGCCCAAACGCAGGACGCCAAGCACCAACAGCAAGACCAACATAGCGCTGCCGACGACGTCACCACCAAGTTGGAGGAGGCCACCTCCGACGACAGATGCAGCGATGGCAACGCCCAGCTGCGATGTTGTCCAACGCGCGCGTCCGTGGGTCAGGAGCCAAAGCAGCGGGGTCATGACGTCGTCCCCGTCGACGACGCCCGCAGGCGAGGGTCGAGAGCGGTGCTCGCCAGCCGACCTCCCTCTGTGCACACCGTCGTCACCACCACCAAGAGCAACACCACCACCATCACGACGTGGTGGTCGCCGGCGAGCACAGCGTCGTACAGCAGACGCCCGAGCCCCGGCACGGCGAAGACGGTCTCGACGAGCAGCGCACCTCCCAGCCACTGCGGCAGCGCCACGACGGTGAGGGCGGCGAACAGCGGAAGCACCTGCCGGCCGGCGTGGACGAAGACGACGCGCACGTCGCTGGCGCCGCGGGCGCGTGCCGCCACACACGGCAACGTCTGTGCAGCGTCGAGAAAGGCGGGACGCAAAAGACGTGTGTAGCGGGCGGCCGCCAACGACGACAAACACAGCCACGGCAGCCACAACCCAGCCAGCCGTTGCCCAACCAACGTCGTCGTCGACGCCGTGCTCGTGGGCGATGGCAACGTGGCTTGGGTCGGCGCCCAGCCGAGCCCGACGCCGACGCCAAACAGCAGCATCAACGCCCACACCAAACTCGGCACCGCTGCCATCGTCGACGACAGTTGGTCGATGGCCCTCGACGACCGCTGGTTGCGCCGCAAGGCCGACCACCCCGCTGTGCCGAACGCCAACGCCAACGCCAACAGCAGGCTCGGCAACATCAGCGTCAACGTCGACACCACCCGCGACGACGACGTGGCCCAGCGTTTGCCAACGTCGACGTGGGCCGTCCCACAGCTCGCGTCGCAACCGTCGCCATCGACGAGGTTGCCGTCGTCGCACTGCTCCAGCGCATCGCGTTGGCCATCGCCGCAGATGGCGTCGACACCCCACAAAACGTCAGCGACGAGTGCGCCTGACGAAGAACGTCCCCAGCCTCGACGGTCGCGCCCGGCGAGGGCGTCGACCACGCCAGGTCCACGAGGTGGGGGCCAGCGAACCGCGTCCTCGACGACGACAACATGGGGCCGTCCATCACATTGCAGAAGCACGACGGGGGTCGCCGTCGAGGTCAGCAAGCCGTCGACGAGGGCGTCCGACGTCACCGATGCACATCCCAGCTGCGTGTGCAGCGGCGCCCAGCTGACGACCGACGTCGGTGGCGCTCGCGTCCCGCGTCGGGCGACGCTGATGACAAACGGGCCTTGGGCGTGGGCCACCTGCACATAGCCGATGTCGTCGTCGAGGCGAACGACGTCATCGGCGATGCGACAGCCGTGAAGGCAACTGAAGGTGACGTCTGCCCGCCACTGCCGCTGCAGCAGTTGCAGGGCCGTCGTCGACGTCACCGGGTCGAGTTCGGCCGCACGACGGACGGCAAACGCGAGCTGTTCATCGTCGACGCCCGCAAACCGCGCGGTCTCTCGTCGCAGGCGAGACTGCAACGCAGGCGGCAACGTCTGCATCCACGTCGTCACGGTCAGGGGCACAGCCGGGCCGACGGGGATGTCGTCAATGGCCAGGGCGTCGTCGTCGACGACAAACCGCAGCCGGCGCACGCCGTCACGGGCGAGGGGCGCCCCCCCCCACCAGTGGTCGAAGCGCACCAGGGCAGGCGGCTGGGGCGCCCGTGCTCGCACGGTCGACGACGTCACGGGCTGAGAGCGCGCGATGTCAAATGCGTCTGGCAGTTGGGCCAGCAAGACGAAGAGTCCGCCCAACACCACGACCCACGTGACGACGACGCCGAGCACGCGCAGCAACACCCCAGGCCAGATCGAAGGAGACACGACAGGATCGTATGGAGCACCTGCCAAAAGTCGAGTTCTCGACCATTCGGCCGGCGGTGGGTCGTGTTCGCGCCGTGCGCTGGCCAAAAGGCGCATTTGTCACGTTGCTGCGGTCACCAAACGGCAAAAACGCGACCGGGTGGCGTCAGCGGTGTAGCGTGACGCCATGAACGGCGAATTCGACCGCGAGACGCTGGGCCGCGCCCAGATGCCCGACCCGGTGCACATCGGCGCGTACAACGTCATGGACGCCATCGCGCGCAACGATTTCTCGACGGTGTACCGCTGCAACCATCCCCGCAAAGAAGGGCTGTTCGCCGTCAAGTTGCTGTCGATCAAGTGGTCGGAACACGCCTTTCGCCACGTCTTCGTCAGCAACACCGAACGCATTGTGGGGCAGGGCATCGCCCACTGCGTGCCCGTGCTCGAGGTGGGCCTCGCCCACGAGCGGCCCTACGTGGTGATGCCGTTTCTCAACGGCCACTCCATGGCCGACATCGCCAAACGACGTCCGTTGCGTCCGTCGCTGGCCCTGCGGTGCATCGGCGACGCTGCCAAAGGCCTCAAGGCCATGCACCGGCAGGTGGGGCTGCTGCATGGCGACGTGCAGCCGAAGAACCTGATCTTCTCCGCCGGCGAGGTCACCGTGCTCGGCTTTGGGCAAACGCCGCCGACGCCGGTGAGCCCGCAAAAGACGGTGGTGTCGACGCCGCACTACCTCGCACCCGAGGCCATCGAACATGGCCGTGTCGACGTGCGCACCGACATCTACGCCCTGGGCTGCACCCTCTTTCACCTGCTCACCCGCGATCCGCCGTATGGCAGTGGGCCTGGCCACGCACAGCTGGCGGCGCACTTGCATGAGCCGTTTCCGCTGGTGAAAGACCGCAACCCCAATGTCCCCGACGACATCGACCGCCTGCTGCAGCAGATGTGCGCGAAAGATCCCGGCAGCCGCCTGCAGTCGTATGACGCCGTCATCAACGCGGCAGCGGCCGTGGCCCCCGCATTGTCGTCGCTGACGGCCGAGGTGCCCATGGTGCTCATCGAGGTGGGCCGTGATGCGGGCAAGTCCATCGGCCTCGCCGAAGGCGACACCTTGTTGGGCCGCCAGCCCGGCGAGGGCATCGTCGTCGACGACGGACGCGTCTCCCGCCGCCACGCCGTGTTGAAACTGCGGGGCTCCACGTTGGAGATCCGCGATCTCGACAGCCGCAACGGCATCAAAGTCAACGGACGTCGACGCAAACGATCGGCGCTGCTCAACGACGACCGCATCACCCTCGGCGACACCGTGCTGCGGGTGATGGGCATCCAAGGCGCACTTGAAGAAACCGAGACGGCCGACATGCCGGTGCCGCCGATTCCGATTTCTCCCGTCCGTGGTGCCTTTGGCGAAGCCGAGGTGGCGCATGCCCCGTCGGTGCAGGCCAAAGAAGCCGGGCTCACCACGCCCGCCGGAAACGCAGAGTTGGAGCAGATCCGCGTCCAGCTTCTCGGGCAATTGAGCGTAGTCCTGTCTGGCGACACGAAGCCGGGCTTCGAGCGCGCGCTCGTCGACATGGTGAAACCGTTGTTCAAAGCCGACGCCGGGGTGTTCATGCAGATGAACAACGACCAACCCGTGTTGGCGGCGAGCACCGCCGACGAGGCGTCGTTGTTGTCGTCGGTGTTGCCCGCCGTCGAGCGCGCCACCGCCGGCCGTTTGAGCTTGTGCACCACGGTGCGCGTCGGCCGCGACAACGCCAATGGCGTGTTGCTGTGTCCGTTTGTCGTGCGTCAGGGGTTGCAGGGGTTTTTCATCCTGTCAAAGAAGACTGGACGCTTCGACGCTGCTTTGCTGCCGCTGCTCGAGGGCGCCGCCTTCCTTCTGGCACGACGTGCCGAACAGGCACATCCGAGCTGAGGTCTTGCGAGGCCGACGACAACCGAAGGCCCCCATGCCCCACCCAACTGAAGATGATCTCCCCGACGTCACCGACGTCGATGCTGCCACTGTTTCTGCAACCGATGACGATCGCGTCGACGCTGATCTCGACGAGGAGGCGTTTGACGACGAAGAAGGCGAAGAGTCTGAAGACGAAGAGTCTGAAGAAGAAGACACCCTTCGCTTCGCCGATCTTGGTCTCGACGCCCGCATTCTGAAGAACCTCGACCGCATCGGTTTTGAGACGCCGACGCCGATTCAAGCGCAGGCCCTTCCGGTGATCCTCGAGGGGCACGACCTCATCGGCCGCGCCAAGACGGGATCGGGCAAGACGGCCGCGTTTGGCCTCGGCCTGCTGCAAGCCGTCGCCGACGGCGCCAACACGCCGCGGGCGTTGGTGCTGTTGCCCACCCGCGAACTCGCCCAACAGGTGTGCAGCGTGCTGCAAGACTTGGGCAAGGGGCTGGCCAACGTCGACATCGTCTCCCTCTTCGGCGGCGTGGCATGGGGGCCACAAGAGCGCGCGCTGAAAAAGGGCGGAGCCATCGTCGTCGGCACACCAGGCCGCACCCTCGACCACGTCCGCAAGAAGAACCTGGTGCTCGACGACGTCGAGTGCTTGGTGCTCGACGAAGCCGACGAAATGTTGCGCATGGGCTTCATCGAAGACGTCGAGACCGTCTTGGAAGCCTGCCCCGACGACCGTCAGGTGGCGCTGTTCTCGGCGACGATGCCGCCGGCCATCTCGCGCATCGCCAAGGCGCACTTGCAGCACCCAAAGGTGGTGCAAGTCGAAGGCCGCGCCCACAACGTCGACCACATCGACCAGCGCTACGTGTTGGTGCCGCCCGATCGCAAGCGCGAAACCCTGCTGCGGTTTCTCACCGTCGAGAAGTGGGCGTCAGGCCTCATCTTCACCCGCACCCGTCGTGGCTGCGCGGAGTTGTCGCTGTACCTCGCCGAAGCCGGCTACCGGGTGACGTCGATTCACTCCGACCTCGACATGGCGGCTCGCACCCAAGCCATGAACGACTTTCGCGCAGGCAAGATGCAGCTGCTCATCGCCACCGACATCGCCGCCCGCGGCATCGACGTCGCTGGCATCGAGCAGGTGGTGAACTTCGACCTCCCCGACGAGATGGAGAGCTACGTGCACCGCATCGGCCGCACCGGCCGCGGGGGCGAAGAAGGCAAAGCACTGTCGTTCGCCACCCGTCGTGAACGCTTTCGCATTCAGCGTCTGCAAAAGCACCTCAAGGCCGACATTCGCCAGGTGCAGGTGCCGTCGGATCGCGCCCTGCAGGCCGCCAAGCGCGGCAAGATCAGCGAAGCGCTGAAGCCGCTGCTCGACGCCGACATCGACGTCGCTGGCCTGCTCGACGACATGCGCAGCCAGCTCGTCGACGACGGCGTCGACGCCGAAGGGCTCACCGACGACGTGTTGTTGCGCAGCGCGTTTGCATTGTTGTGCAGCACCCATGACCTCGACGTGCACGACAGCGTGTCGGATGAGCCGCCCGCGTGGGCCCAAGACGAAGCCTCCGGACGTCAGAAGAACCGCAACAACGACGGGCAAATCGAAGTCGTCTTGCAACGCGGCAAAGCCGACGGCGTGCACGTCGCCGCTGTGCTCGAAGCGCTGCACGCCCAATGCGGCCTCACCAAACAACAGGTGGGCAACATCGGATTGCGTCCGAAGCTGTGTTTCGTGTGGCTGCCAGCTGACGTCGCCACCGCCTTGGTCGACGTGCAGAAGAACCTCGTCGTCGAGGGCGGTGACATCGAAGTGCGCTACGCCCGCACCGCCAAAGGCGGGGGCAAGTTTGGCGGTGGAGGCAAGGGGCGTGACCGTCGTCCGCCCGGCAAACCCCACCGTGGACAAGGCCCCCGTCGCGATCGCGACTCGAACTGGGGCGGTGACGACGACGACCGCGGCCCGCGCCGCAAACGGTCGTATGGCGCCACCCCCAACAGCAAGTCCGACGCCAAGTTTGCCAAAGACGACCGCCGAGACGAAAAGCGCGGCAAGCGCCCTGCCCACGATGACGACCGCGGTGGCAAACGACGCGCCTACGACGACGAGGGCGAACGCCCACGCGGCAAGCGCACGCGGCCATTCGACAAGCCGTTTCGCAAGTGGTCGAACAGCGGCAAGAAGAAAGGCACCGTGCGTGGACGCAGCGCGCCCAAAGGCGGCAAAGGTGGGGGCGCACCGCCCAAGCGCAAAAAGCCATAGCCCGTGACGACGACGGTCGTGACGAGAACGTGACCTGAGGTCGGCCATGTTGCGGATGCAATATGGTCGGCCTTCGTTTTGGGGCCGACTTTCGTTTTGGGGGTCAAAAGCGATATCGATGCCCAACCCCGTTTGTCATCGCCGTCGCCTTCGTCTTCGGCGGCCTCGCATCAGGAGCATCACATGAGCAACGACAAAACCATCGGCGTCATCCTCTCGGGAGCCGGCTACCTCGACGGCGCCGAGATCCAAGAAGCCGTTTGCGCTCTGTTGGCCCTCAGCGATGCCGGCGTCACCACCCGCTTCTTTGCCCCCAACGTCTCGCTCGTCGAAATCGACCACCAAAAGGGCGAGCCGTCAGGCGGCGAGCGCAACGTGCTCACCGAAGTCGCCCGCATCACCCGTGGCAACGTCGAAGACATCGCCGCCATCTCTGGCGCCGACGTCGACGGCTGGGTGATCCCCGGCGGATTCGGCGCCGCGAAAAACCTCTGCGACTTCGCTGAAAAAGGCGCCGACGCCACCGCCAACAAAGACGTCTCGCGCGTGGTGCGCGAAGCGCTGGCGGCCAACCTTCCCATCGGTGCCTGCTGCATCGCCCCTGCGTTGCTCGCCGTCATCACCAAGAAGTCGGGCCCCAAGTTGACCCTGACCATCGGCAACGACGAAGGCACGGCCAAAGCCATCGCCAGCCTCGGCGCCAGCCATCAAGACTGCCCGGTCGACGACGTCGTCGTCGACGCGCAACACAAAGTCGTCACCGCCCCGGCCTACATGTACGGCGACGCACCACTGTCGGGCGTCAACGCCGGCATCAAGAAGATGGTCGACCAAGTGGTGGCTTGGGCCGAATGACGACGTCACCCACCCAGCTGCTCATCGACGGCCAATGGCGCGATGGAGCGGCCACCGACGTCATTCGCGCGCCATTCGACGACGCGACGTTGGCGGAGGTGCACCTCGCCGACAAGGCTCTTCTCGACGATGCCATCGGGGCAGCGCACCGCGCAGCGCCCGTCATGGCGAAGCTGCTGACCCATGAGCGCCGTCGGTTGTGCACCGACATCGCGGCCGGCATTGCCGCCCGGGCCGACACGTTGTCGACGTTGATTTGCCGCGAAGCGGGCAAGCCGATGTTTGCCGCCCGCGGCGAAGTGGCCCGGGCCCAACAAACATTTCGCATGGCGGCCGAGGCGGCCCAGACGTTGGCGGGCGACAGCATTGCCCTCGACGACGTGCCCCAGGGCGAGGGGCGCTTCGGCATCGTGCGTCGGTTTCCCAGCGGGCCGGTGACGGCGATTGCGCCGTTCAACTTTCCGCTGAACCTCGTCGCCCACAAACTGGCGCCGGCGTTCGCGGCGGGGTGTCCGGTGGTGTTGAAGCCCGCCGAACAAGCGCCGTTGTCGGCCTTGGTGCTTGCCGACATCGTGCAGCAAGCAGGCCTCCCCGATGGCGGTCTCAACGTCGTGGCCTGCGATCGCGCCGACGCCGCGCCCCTCTCGGTCGACGATCGCATTCGGGTGCTGTCGTTCACGGGCTCGCCCCAAGTCGGGTGGATGCTCAAATCCCAAGCCGGCAAAAAACGGGTGGTGCTGGAGCTGGGCGGCGACGCCCCCGTGCTCATCTTCGACGACGCCGACCTCGAGGCGGCCGCCCAACGGGTGGCCTACGGTGCGTTCGTGTACGCCGGACAAGTCTGCATTTCAGTGCAACGCATCTTGGTGCACGCCGATGTCAAAGACGCATTCGTCGACAAGTTGGTGCAAGCCACAGCCGACATCGTCGTCGGTGACCCAGCAAACGACAACACCATCAGCGGCCCTCTCATCGACGACGCCAACGTCGCCCGCATCCAAAGCTGGGTCGACGACGCCGAGGCCAAAGGCGCCCGTTGCCTCACCGACCGTGGTGTCGACGGACGGGTGATGCAGCCCATTCTCCTCGACAACGTTGCGCCCGACGCTTTGTTGGCCACCCGCGAGGTGTTTGGGCCCGTCGCCTACGTCGACAGCTTTTCGTCTGACGATGAGGCCTTCAACAAAGCCAACGCCAGTGCTTTCGGGTTGCAGGCGGGGCTGTACACCAATCGTTTGTCGACGGTGTGGGCGGCCTACGAGGCGTTGACGTTTGGAGGCGTCATCCACAACGACATTCCCACCTTTCGCGTCGACCACATGCCCTACGGCGGCGTGAAAGACGCCGGCTTTGGCCGCGAGGGGCTGCCCATGGCCCTCGACGACTACACCGAAACCAAGTTGTTGGCGCTGCGTCCGGGCGGGTGACGGCCCCAAGTTCCCTCAGGGGAACCCCAAAAGCAGCACACCACTGCCTCAGCGTTTTCATGGCCGACCCCAAAGGCTAAGGTGCCCCCATGTCTGACCCCAAAGACCCCCACGCAGAACCCGACAAGAGCGAGCTCGATGAGTTGGGCGGCAAGATCTCAGAAGCGATGATTGCCGTGTCGCTGGCGGTGCGGTGTCGTCGGGCCGACATCGAGTTGTTGCGCAGCAAGCGCAACGATCCGGCGTACCAAGGGCGACTGGCGCAAACCGAGGGCGAGCTGGCTCTCATGACCCGTGCCGGCGATGCCTTGAAGCAGGCCATCCACACCGTCAACGAGCTGAAGCACAAGGGCGGCGACGAATAGCCGCACCGACGGCGTCGACGCTGCCGAACGCGTCGACGGTGCGGGAGCCATCGATGTCGTTGGTCGAAGACATTACGCGCGCACTGGACGAAGACGACACCGAGCACGCCGCCTTGTTGTTGCAAGACGCGTTGGCCGACGACCTCACCGACGTGCAGCTGCTGCAACTGTTTGAGCATTTGTGTGCCCGCGACCCAGAGCCGTTGGCGCTGTTTCCCGTCGACGAGCAACGCCCTTTCACTTGGGTGCTGCGGGCGTTGGTCTTGCACCAAGAAGACCGCGTGCAGGACGCCAGCGCGCTGCTGTTGAAGGCGTTGGCATCGTCGCCGTCCTGCGGCGGCGAGGTCTTGTTGGCCATGTGGCTGCCGCCGCATCCCGAACTCGACGTCACCGACCTCAGACCGCTGTTGGATGCACTCCTCGACGACGTGGGAGCGAGTTGGCGGCCGCGTGCGACACTGCGCTTTTTGTTGCAGCGGTTTGTGCCGCTGCTGACGACGGTGTTGCGGGTGCGTCCGGCTGGGTTGAGCGACGCGTTGCTGTTGAAGATGGCGCATGTGCTGTGGGCGGCAGGCGAGCCCCGCCACGCGGAGGCAGCGCTCGAGCAACTCACCGACGACGGCACGCCACCTGCGCGGTGCATGCGTTTGCGTCTCGACGATGTCGACGTCACCGACGCAGAAGGCCTGCTGACCCCCTTGCAAACCGCGCCGTCGACGGCCGAAGAGGCCGAGACCTACGTGCTGCACGTGCGGCGTGCATGGGGCCACGTGCCCGACGACGCTTTGGCCACGGCGCTGCAAGAACACGCCCCCCAGCACCCAGCATTGCAGCGAATGGTGTCGTGGCTCGTCGACGACAGCCCCACCATCCGTGACAAATGGGGCGAGCACCCCAACACCGATGTGTTCTTCGCTCCCGACGCCGCTCACCACCTCGGCGTCCCTCTCTCTGAGGCGGGTGCGCGTGCAGATGAAGTGTTCTCGACGTATGGCAACACCCCCGACTTGCCGACCCATGAGCTGCGGTTTTCGACGATGTCGGCGCCGTCGTCGCTGTTGGCGCTGGTGCACACCTACGGCGGCGCCTTGCCGCAGAACCTGTCGTTCGTCGTCGAGCACATCCCCAACGCCGGCACTTCGCGCGATCCGCGGCAGGTGAGCACGCACCATCCGACGTCGTCGCCCGAATACACGTTGTGGCGCTACGGCGGCAGCAAACGCCAGGTGCCGCTGCCGGTGCCCGACATTCCCGACCCCTTCGTGCAAGAGCAAGTGGGCCAGCTGGCCGCGCGGCCCTACGTGCGTGAGCGATGGTGGGCAGAGGCCCAAGCCCTCGGCGCCGACATCGGCCCCGACCGCGTGTGGGACGTGTTGGGCGGGATGGTGCATCTGCCCGACGTGCCCGACGACGAACCCGCATCGCCGTGGGTGTTTCGCCACCAACTGGCCGCATGCATGGTGCTCGCCCACGTCGACAGCGGCTGGCGAGCCAGCACCCGCCGCGCCGTGTTGTGCGACTTGTTGTTCGGCGTCGTCGACTGGGCGTGTGACGCCGCGGCCCTGGCGCTGACAGAGCTCGCCCTCGACGAGCCCGTCGTGTCACTCGACGTGCAGCACTGGCTGGAGCTGCGCCTGTCGGATGTCGCCGACACCCCCTACGTGGGCTTGCAGCGCACCCTGGCGGAGTGTTTGCTGCGCTTTCCAGGGCTCGGTGACGTCGAGCGCACCCAACTGAAGCAACGGCTTAGCTCTTCAAGCCCAACGCACGGTAGGTGAAGTCGACGAGGTGGTCTTCGACGCGCTGCTTGGCTTCTTCAGCCTGGGCGGCGTTGACGCCTTTGGCGGCGGTGTCTTTGTCGACGACGCCGGTGAGCAACGCCAGCTCGCTGTCGGCGGTGATGGCGTAGCGCACGATGGCGTGGTTCACGGTGAGCACCGCCATGCGCAAGAAGTGGGGATCTTGCCCTGTGGCCGCCGCCAACAGCGACGAGCCGCTTTCGAGCAACGGCAGCAAGAATGCGTCACGGCGTTCGGCGACGAGCACGCCCGTGTCGACGATGTTGCGCACCATCAGCCGGTTGGCACGGTCGTGGTCGAGGGCAAAGCGGTACAATGAGCGAATGGCACGGTCGATGGCGGCTTTGATGTCGCCGCCGCCGGTGAACGCCGGCACCAACTCTTCACGCAGTGCAGCCAGCTCGTCGTACATGGCGTTGATGCAGCTTTGGTAAAGTTCGGCTTTGGAGCCAAAGTAGTGGTGCACCGTCGCCAGGCTCACCTTGGAGTCGCGCGCTATGTCGCGCATCGACGTCGAGCCCTCGCCTTTGGCGGAGAACAACGCGCCTGCGGCGTTGAGGATGCGTCGTTTCGTTGCTTCTGCGTCTGCTTGTACCGGTCGTGCCATGCGAAAGAATCTATCAAACGTCCGTTCGGTTCGCAACAGACTCTTCAGGCGGCTGCCTGTTGTGCGATCGTCGAACGCAGAGAGCCAGCAAAAACGACGTCGCTGCCAACACCCACCGCACGCCAACCATGACCTGCGCTGGCAACTTGGCGGGAAACCGCAAATGGAGGGGGTCGCCTACACCGCATGGATGCGCGGTCTGCGGTCACTTTTGCCCGGGCGGGCCGCAAGGTGTCCGATTCGCTGGCTCGTACGACGGCCGACGGTCTGAAAGACAGAGAGGAGCCACAGGGTGGCGTCACCGTGAACGACGAGGTCAAGCATGCGCAATCTCCTTTTGATTCTGCTTCTGGTGGGAGGCGCCACCGGGTGCCCGGCCCCTGCCCCAACGGGGGAGCCGGCGCCTGACAGCGAGCCATCCACGCCGTCGCCCGACAGCGAGCCATCCACGCCGTCGCCCGACAGCGAGCCGTCGACGCCATCGCCCGACAGTGAGCCTTCGACGCCGTCGCCCGACAGCGAGCCGTCGACGCCATCGCCCGACAGCGAGCCGTCGACACCGTCGCCCGACAGCGAGCCGTCGACGCCATCGCCCGACAGTGAGCCTTCGACGCCGTCGCCCGACAGTGAGCCTTCGACGCCATCGCCCGACAGCGAGCCTTCGACGCCGTCGCCCGACAGTGAGCCGTCGACGCCGTCGCCCGACAGCGAGCCTTCGACGCCATCGCCCGACAGCGAGCCTTCGACGCCATCGCCCGACAGTGAGCCGTCGACGCCGTCGCCCGACAGCGAGCCGTCGACGCCGTCGCCCGACAGCGAGCCGTCGACGCCGTCGCCCGACAGCGAGCCACCCCCGGCAGAGTGCCGCACCGACGCGCGAGCGGTGGGGACGTTGTCGACGTCGCTGGCCACCATTCCGGCGGATGCTCTGTCGAGGGTCACCGGACATTTCACCCACAAAGTGGACGTCGACCCCGCCGAGGACGCTTGCGTCGGCGGGGCGGAGCTGTGGGTGTACCTGCACCCCAACGGCTGCCTGCTGAAGCTTGAGTTCGAGGCCAGCAGCGAGGGCGCCGCCAGTTTGGTGAGCGGGCGCTTGGAGGCCGACAGCTTCTGCCCTGGCGTCTCTGACGCCGATGAAGGCACCTACTCTTTCTCGAAGTCCGCCCATGACGGACGTGCCTATGCGACGTGGGTTGGGCCGGGATTTGGCTATGTGCCCGACGCGCACGCAGCCGAAAGCTGTTTTGTGCAAAGCACCATCCGCTTTTACAACGAAGACCTTCAGTTCGGAGACATCAACGTCAACCTCGGCGGCCTGCAGCTGCAAGGCGACTTTCGCAGCGAGGGGAGCACCAGCGGCCGTTGTCCGTCGCACTACGGCTGTCCGGTGCACATGCACGACGGCGGCGACGGCTTGACCTGCCTCGACGCGGGCTGTCTGCAGGGATTCACCTACGACGCCAGCCGCGAAGCGTGCGTCGACGACAGTGCACCAGGACTGAGCGACGCCGTCGAGGTGGCTGTGGGCGCATCAGGGCAAGCGCCTGTCCCTGCGGGGGGGGAGGCGGTGTTTGCCACGCCGGTGACGGTGCCCACCCAGCTGCGATTGTTCACCACGTGGGATGAGTACACCGTGGATTGCGGCATCGACACGGTGATGAGCGTCGAGGTCGTCGACGCCAATGGCGCGCGCCTCGCCGGCCCTTGGGAAGACGACGATGGCGGCTCGGGCCTCTGCTCCGAAGTGGTCGTCGACGCCCCCGCCAACTCCATCGTGTTGACACGCGTGTGGGACTACAACCGGCAAGGGCTGGGCCAGGTGGGCCTGTTTGCCGAGCCGCAGTACGACCTCCCTCCCGGGTTTGAAGGCGCCATCGTCGTCGACATCGGCGGCCAGGCGCTGGCGGAGGCGCCGGCCGGAGAGTGGCAGACGTTCATCACTCCGGTGGCGGACACCACAAGGTTGAGACTGAAGGCGTACTCGGGCTACGCCACCGACAACTGTGGCATCAGCGAGTCGATGTACGTCAGCGTGGTCGACGCCACTGGGGCCGTGTTGCAACCCGAGGAGTACGCCGACGAATACGCTCTGAACGGCTGCTCTCGATTCACGCTCGACGCGCCTGCCGGGAGCTACGTCGTCGTTCGGGCCCGTCAGTCGGCGAACGATTTTCAGGGCCTGGGGTTGTACGTCTCACGCTTTCCCTCCATCCCCAGTGCCTATCAGTCGAGACCGGTGGTGGAGATCGGCGAAGAGGTGACGACGACGATCTACGGCGACGGCCTCGTGAAATTCGTAACGCCCGTCGGCGACGCCACCAGGGTTCGCGTGTGGACCTACACAGGGCCATCCGAAGGGGTGTGCGCATACGTCACCGAACTGAGTGTGAAGCTCGTCGACAGTGACAACAACCTTGTGGGCGGCCCGTGGGACGGTGTCTCTGATGGAGGGTTTGCCTGCCGGGGCGTGACGTTGGACGTGCCCGCACAGACGGTGATCGTTTCTGAGGTCGACCCAAGCGGCGTTTCAAACAACGCAGTTCTCGGGTTTCACGTCGAAGCGGTGCCGTAGCCGAAAGCTGGTGGGGTTGTTCGCCGGCGGTCAGTCGTCACTGCGCCGTCTCCAGCCGCGCCAGGAGCATCGCCGAATCCAACAGACCTAGGTGCGAATACGCCTGCGGAAAGTTGCCCAACGTCTTGCACACCGTGCCCGGCCGCGGGTCGTGCTCCTCGGCCATCAACCCCAACGGGCCCGCCTGCTTCACCACGTCGACAAACAAACGGCGCGCGATGTCGACGTCACCGGTGCGGGCGAGGGCGTCGGCGAGCCAGAAGGCACACAAGAAGAAGCCGCCTTCTTCGCCTTCGAGGCCGTCGTCCATCAGGTAGCGAAAGACGGTGGGCCCGGCTTGCAGTTCGTCGGCGATGGCCGCGACGGTTGAACGCTCTTTGTCGACGTCGCCGAAGAAACCGCTGCCGATGAGTTTGAGCACGGCGGCGTCGAGGTCGGGTTCGCCATAGGCCATGGTGTAGGCCTGTTTGGCGTCAAAGAAGCCTTCGGCTGCGGTTTGGTTTTGAATGGCATGGGCTGCGCTGCGAAAGGCGTCGACGTCGACGTCACGGGCGGCGAGTACCTCGCTGCCGCGGGTCAAGGCCCACCAACACATGCCGCGGGAGTACACGTGGCTGCGCTCTCGTGCGCGCAGTTCCCACACGCCGTGGCCTGGGCGATCCCAGCCGTCCGCGATGGCTTGCAGCAGCGTCTCTACAAAGTCGACAAGGTCGTCGTCGAGGTCGACGCCGGCGTCGTGCAATGTCGCGGCCAGCTCGACGACGGGGCCGAAAGCGTCCAGCTGCACTTGCCCAGCGGCGCCGTTGCCGACCCGCACGGGCTGGCTGCCGCCGTATCCTTTGACGTCGTCGCGCAGCACTTCACCGTCGAGTGGTTCGCCGGTGACGGCGTACAATGGCTCCAATATGCCGGCCCCAGCGCCGGTGCGATGGAGGTCAGCGGAACGGTCTGCAATCCACCGCAACAGCTGCACGCCGACGTCGGTGTCGCCGAGGCGGGCGAGGGTGGCGGCCGCGAAGCTCGCGTCGCGCGGCCAGCAGTAGCGGTAGTCCCAGTTGCGGAGGCCACCGAACGTTTCAGGCAACGACGTCGTCGCCGCGGCGACCATGGCGCCGGTGGGGGCGTACACCAACGCCTTCAACACCAACGCCGAGCGGGCGATGACGTCGCGCAGCGCGCCGTGTTCGACGTCGGGGAGTTGCAGCTGTTTCACCCATTGGGCCCAGAACCGGGCGGTGGTGCGCCGGCGGGTGACCTCGTCGTCGTCGGCGACGTCGGCGCCGATGAGGAGTTCGAGCACCACCACGCCGTCGACGTCGATGGCGGCCGACACCTCGTGGTGGGTTCCGTCGTCGTCAAACTCGAAGGCGATGGGCGCTGACGACGTCAGGGTGATGGGGCAGGGGGCACCGTCTGCGGCGGGCAAGCCGCCGTCGATGTGCAGGCCGTGTTCGTCGGCGGTGAAGCGGGTGGCGACGGCGCCGAAATCCAAGCGCGGCGCAAAGCGCAGCAACACCGTGCCTTTGCCTTGGATGCGGCGCACCAAGCGGGTGCCCTCAGCACAGGTGACGTCGAGAAAGTCGACGACGTCAATGCCTTGGTAGGACGTGCGGCAAATCATGGTGTCGCCGTCGTACGACTGGCCCAGGCGTTTGCCGTCGAGGGGGACGATGCTGAACACGCCGGCATCGTCGTCGAGCAGGCTGCCAAACACAGGTGGTGCATCCGGACGTGGGGCACACAGCCACACCACCGACCCAAAGGGATCCAGCAGGGCCAGACTCTTTTGATCAGACAACAACACGTGGTGGTCGATGGGAATGCGCACGTTCTACCCTTGTGACATCGGTCGACTTCGACAGGAGCCTACTTGCACGCAATTCACCAACTCCGTCAATGCGTCACCGAGGCAGGCGTTCTCGCCTCGCCCGACGATGCCCACAACTACCGTCGGGTGTGGGCGCGCGACGGCATCATCTCGGCGTTGGGCGCGCTCGCCGGTGACGTCGACGATGCCTGCGATTGGTTGCACGCCACGTTGACGACGTTGGCGCAGCATCAGGGGCCGGTGGGGCAAATCCCCTCCAACGTTGCCCTCGGCGACGACGACGACGTGCAAGTCTCCTACGGCGGCAACGCCGTGCGCATCGACGCCACTTTGTGGTTCATGGTGGGCGTCGGTGTGTGGCACCGGCTGCAAGACGACGTCGACGAACAGCTTATTTCGGCCGCCGTGCGGGGGCGCGCCTTCATCCGCTGTTGGGAGGGCAACGAGCGCCGCCTGCTGTACATCCCCCGAGCCGGCAACTGGGCCGACGAGTATCCCGTGCTCGGCTACACGCTGTACGACAACAGTTTGCGGGTGTGGGCCGAGTCTGAGGTCGACGGGCTCGTCGCCAATGCCGACGATGACAAGCGCGTCTTTGACTACGCCATCGTGCAGGCGCTCGTCGATGAGCACGGCCCGCTGGCCTATGTCGGGCCCGGCGAACGCTGCCGGCGTTTTTGCGGCTTCGGCGCCGCCTTGGCGGCGCTCCTCGACGTCGGCCAGCGCAAAGACCTCTTTCTCGACGTCATTGAACAGCACGTGCGGCACAACTTGGTGCCGGCGTTTTGGCCGCCCATCGACCGCGGCGAATCCGACTACACCGTGCTGGAGCACCTCGCCGCCTACGGCATGCGCAACACGCCGGGCCGGTATCACAACGGCGGACTGTGGCCCGTCGTCAGCGGTTTCGCTGCCGCGGCCGCTCGTCGTCACGGCCGCGACGAGCTCGCCGACCACCTCGCGCAAGGCGTCGACAGCCACAACGCGGCAGGCGACTTTCCCGAGTTTGTCGACGTCAACGACCGCAGCGCGGGCGGCACTTTGCACATGGCATGGAGTGCCGCGGCATCGTTGTGGGCCCACGCCGGCCAAGACCGACTGCAGCACCTGCTGTCACGATAGGCGGGGGCAGAAGCTGTCGTCGACGACGATGTCTGCCCGCGCAGCAAACGCACGAATCAGCGGCTGTTCGATGGCGAGAACCTCTTCGACAAACGGGTCCATGGCGTCGCGTCCTCGACGGCGTCGGTCTTGTTGGGTCTGCTGAAAGGTGCGGTCGATGAACACGCGAGCGTCATAGATGCCTGCGTCGTGGCGCATGACATAGGTGCCCTCGACGACGACACGGCGGCCCATCGCCCGCAACGTCGTCACCTTTTGCAGCAGCGCGTCGACGTCGACCTCACCCGGGCCGACATGGCCGAGGTCTGCCAGGCGTGCCTGATGGTTCTCGGCCGGAGGCAGAAAGAAGAACTCATCTTGGTGCACCAACACCGCGTGGTCGTTGACGACGTCGACAATCGCTCGCGCCAGGGTCGTCTTGCCGGCACCCGACTCACCAGCCACGCCCAACACCTGCCAGTCGCCTTTGTCGACGTCACGCAGCAGCTGCAGACAGCGTTGGGCACATTCAGTGGGCGGGCGCAGCGGGCTCATCTTCAATGCCGTGTTTTTCTTCGTAGGCAGCGTCGTCGGCTTCGCATTCGGCCGTGGTCTTCATGTTCTTGAACCAGAAGAAGTACAAGCCCACGCCGCAGAACAGCCCGCTGACGACGAAGAAATTCACCTTCGTCCAGTCGTGAAAGACAAAGGCCATCCCGGCGAGCAGCACAAACATCTGAAAGGGCACGGCGAGAAACAGCGCCATGGCGTCGTTGATCTTTTCACGCAGGTGCGCACCAGCATCTTCTTGGGTGAGTTCGCCGCTGGCGATGGCTTTGTCGACGATGGGCCGCCAAAAGCCCCACGGGTTCACCTGCGTGTAAAAGCGCACCAACACGCTTTCTTCGACGGGCGCGGTGACCAAGCTGGCGACGACGCACGTCACGAAACTGAACACCACGATGGATGGGAACCCAGTGTGCAACGGCAGCTTCAGCCCGAGGTCGACGACGAGCGCGGCGATGATGCCCCCGCCCGTGCCGATGGCAAAGCCGTAGCCGTTGAAGCGCGGCCAATACCAACGCAAGAACAACGGCACGAACAACGCCGGGCCCAAAGCCGTGGTGATGAGGCCCCAGATGGCGTTGATGTTGGGGATGATGGCCGAGAGGCCGACGCCGGCGACGCACAAGCCGATGGTCGCCCACCTCGACACTTTCATGAGGTCTTCGCCGCTGGCGTCGGGTTTGATGTACGACTCGTAGACGTCTTTGACGATGTAGCTGGCGCCGGCGTTGAGGGTGGAGTCGAACGTCGACATGGCGGCGGCGATGAGGCCGGCGAGCACCAAGCCTTTGATGCCGGCGGGGAGCATTTGTCCGAGCACGACGGGGAGAACGCTCTCGGCGTCTTTGGCGATTTCACCCGCGCCGGGGGCGCCGGTTTGCATGATGTGCAAACCCATGACGACGAGGCCGGCGACCATCGTCCAGCGCAACACGCTGAGCACGATGGCTTCAAGCGTGAGCAACGACGCTTCGCGTTCGTTGCGGGCGGCAAAGAACCGCTGGTCGGTGTACCCGCCGACGCCACCGCTGCCCTCGAGGAAGGTGCGCATCAAGTAGATGCAGATGACGAGGCCGAACATCTCGAGAATGGGGGTCCAGCTGGCGTCGGCCGCGAGCTTCGCTGCGGCCGCACCTGATGGATTCTCCAGATTCAGCTGCAAGAACTCCGCAGGCAGCTTCACGTCGGGCGTCATGCCGAAGGCGATGAAGGTGATGTAGATGGCGGTGAAACTCAGCAGAATCATCTGCACCACGTCGGTGAACACCACGCCGTAGAGGCCACTCATCAAGGTGTAGAACAGGCCGATGACCACCATCACCGTCGTGCAGGTGAACGCCGAGAACGGCAAGAAGTGCGTGAGAAACTTTCCGGCGCCGGTGCAGAAGTAGATGATCATCCCCAAGCTGAGGACGATGTTGGCGATGGCGCTCAACAGGTGTGCGGCACGTCCGGGCTTGTCGGTGCCAAAGCGCAGCTTCATCCACTCCGCCGACGTCATCACCCGGGATCGCCGCAGCCACTTGGCCAAGAAGATCATCAAAAACGCCAGACTCAAGCCGACGCCGCCGCGAATCTCGACGAGAAACCCCTTGTAACCGAGGCTGAACACGGCGGCGACGATGATCATCGTGCCCGACATGTCGAAGTTCGACGTCGACGTGGAGATGCCCAACACCCACCACGGGATTTTGTTGCCGCCCAAGAAGTAGTCCTCGAGCCCGCCCGACGCCGCACGGCTCAAGGCGAATCCGACGATGGTGACCAACACCAAAAATCCGACGACGATGATCCAGTCGACCATGGCCATGGTGCCCATGTGTCCTCCCGCTGACGGCACGAAGAACAAATTCCGCCGTCACCACGGCCCGACCCTACGGCCATCAAAAGCTGGATTGCCAGTCACGACATCGTTTTTCTCGTCGTCAAGGCAGGCGCTGCAACGTTTTCAGCTTCCCTTCGCGCCACATCTGCAGCCCCGAACAGTAGTGCTTGCTGAAGCGACGGTCAGACGGCCCTCCCGCCAACGCCGTGTGCAGCACGTCGTCACCGAGGTCGGCCACGATGCGCAGCGACGGCGCAAACGACGTGTCGCGGCCCCCCGATTTGTAGACCTGCCCCTGATGCGGCGTGGCACGGCCGCCGGGCAACGGGATGGGGCCTTTGTCGAAGCCGAGAAACTTCGGCAGCTTTCCGTCGAACAAGATGTGCTTGAGCAACACCTGATTTGTCGACGACCACACGTCGACGCCGCCGGCAGCGAACTGCTGCTGCGCCACAGACCACGCCGCGGCGTACACGTCGTCGAGGCTGCGCTCGCCCAACCACGCCGAAGACGTCGTCAGCAGGCGATCGAAGTTGGCGTAGAAGTCGATGAAGATGCCGGTGGCGTCGAGCAGGTGCTGCACCACGTCGTGCCCGACGGCGGTGCCGAACACCTCCCGCAACAGCGCACGGTAGAAGCACTCGAACAACGACGCCCCCTTGCTGTCGGGGTCGTAGCGCAACGTCCACGCGCGCATCACATCGCTGGCCTCGTCGTCACCGAGCAGGGGACGCAGCCGCTGCACCATCTCCTCTGCTTGCAGCGAGAAGGTGTCCATGTGCAACGCAGCGAAGCTGTCGACGTCGTGTTTGTCGTCGAGCAACACCTGTTCGATGCGGCGTGCGCGGTAGTCGCCCATGGGCATGTTGATGACGCGAATGCCGCCGAGGTGGTTGAGGTCTTGGTTGGCGGTGACGATGACGCCGCTGTCGGGGTTCTTCACCCGCGGCAGTTCGTCGACGTCGAGAAAACCCTGCCAGTCGTACGACGGGTCCCATCCGGGCGCGGGGTCGAACCCTGTCCACCCTTCTTTGCGTCGAGGGCAGCGGCCCGACATCTGGTAGCCGATGTCGCCTTGGTCGTCGGCGAGCACCCAGTTCCACGCGGTCTCAATGCAGCCGAGCGCGGCGCGCCCGTCGTCGACGGTGGTGGCCTTCCACAAGTCGACGATGGCGTTGAGGCTCTGCGCGCCCGACTCCGACGGCGCCCACTTGGTGGTCAACGCGTAGCCGTTGACGGGCTTGTCGACGTGCAACGTCCCATGCACGTTGTCGAAGAACACCACCTGCTGTGGGCCCCGCTTCTTGCGCTGGATGACCTCGACACGCTCGTCGAACGCGTGCCACTGCTCGTCGTCGTCGACGACGCGTTTGTATTTGCCGTCTCGGATGTGTTCGACCCAGGAGTCGACGGCGTCCATGAACGTGTAGGTCGCGCCCCACGCCAAGTGTTTGTTGCGCCCGACGAGGGGGGCGGGGATGCCCGGCATGTTCGCTGTGCACCAGGTGTCGTCGGGGAGTTCGATGACTTGCTCCACCCACACGTTGGGCAGGCGGTTCACCTCGAGGTGAGGATCGTTCGACAGCAGGGCGTGCCCCGACTTCGACCGCGACGGCGCCACCACCCAGTTGTTGGACGCCATGGCGCGAGGGGCGGCCATGAACTTCAGCGACGGGGGCACCAGCCGTTCGTCGGCGTCGAGCTGCACCTGCTGCAAGATGTCGCGCGAGACGTGGGCGAAGCATCCGTCGTCGTCCCCAAGCTGTTCGTTGGCAAAGCAGTCTTTGAAGAGGGCGTGCAGCAGCTGTTGCTCGACGCCGCCTTGCACCAACTCCACAAAGAGGTGCTCCACCTCCGCCTGCGATTGCGCCAAGGTGAGGTAGCCGATCATGCGGCTGATGAGGATGACGTTCTCCGTCGTCCACGGCTCCTCGGGCACGCCCAGCAGACGCAATTCCCAAGGACGATGCTGCGCCATGCCGGCGTTGACACCGTCGCAATACGACGCGAGCAACGCTCGGGCGTCGTCGTCGAGGAGGTCCATCTGCTGTTGCAGGCCGCCGGCCCAGTTCATGCGGCGAAAGAACACGTCGATGGCGAAAGACGCGTCGCTGTCGTCGAGGCATTCGCACAGGCGGCCTTGGCCCAAGACGCGCATGAAGCGCATTTGCATGCCGCGGTCTTGGGCGTGGGCGTATCCCATGCCCCAACAGGCGCCCTGCACGTCGTCGGCGCGGATGTGCTGCACACCGTGGTCGTCGCGCGAAAGTTGGGCGGGGGCGGAGGTCATGGGCAGTCCTGGCTGTGAATCTGCGCCAAATGCCACAAAACATCAGGGCTGCCCAGCGGCAAAACCGATAAGACCGCTGACACAAGGTGTCGGAACCGTTGCACAATTCCCATCGCCAACCAGCGTTGTGTCCCCTATGAAGTGGCCATGGACCAGGTGCCCGACCTCTCCACCCAACCCCCCGCTCAAGAAGCCAGCCCCATGGGCAAGGTCTTCTGGGTGAAGTTCGCCGTGAGCCTGTTGTTGCTCATGGCCGTCGCTGGATTGCTGGCCTACTTCTTCAAAGACCCCCTCACCCAAGCGTCAAAGTGGTTCATGGACCAGTTCGGCATGTGGGGCATGGTGGGCGGCATCTTCTTCACCGACACCTGGATCCTCCCGCCGCTGACCCACGAGCCATTGCTGTTCTTTGCCCACGCCTCGGGCAAGTCGTTTGTGCACATCCTCATGGTGGCGGGCACAGCGTCGACGGTGGCCGGTGTCATCGGCTACGGCCTTGGCATGGTCGCCGGCAACTCCAAGCGGGTGCAGCAGTTTCTCACCAAGTCAGGCGTCGAACACCTGTTGAGCAAGCGTCCCTTCACCATCGTCGCGCTCGCGGCGATCACGCCGTTGCCCTTTGCGCCGACGACGTGGACGGCCGGGGCGCTGCGCATCCCCTTCGTGCCGTTTCTCGGCGGCTGCTTCGCGCGGTTTGTGAAGGTGGCGTTGTACCTGTGGCTCATCGTCCAGGGCTGGAGTCTCGCCAGCTAACGCGTCTGGAGCGCGACGCGCAAGCGCGTCCGGCATGCTCCAGCCTTCAACGACCATGGGGCATTGCTTTGCAATGCCCGACGACCATTTGCGCGGCAAATGGTCGATGACAGCTGGCAAGCGACAACGCGATGACGTCGTTGATGCCGCACAACAGACGACGTCGACGCTGGCGGGCGTGCTTCGCGTGCCTAGCTCATTGGAACGTCAAACAACGCCCGTCGCTGCAGAACGAGCCAGACTCACAACCATCACTCGACTCACAACCTCTGCTTGTAACCGCGGCGCATATACCTGAACAGGACTCTCTCTCTCCCACATCTGCCAGCTCGTTCATGTAACAAACCGAGTCATCAAGGCAGTCGCTGTTAATTGTACATGACTCTCCAATTCCTCCTTCACTGCAAGGCTCTTCCCCACACGCAGCGAAGGGAAGCACTACCAGCAACATAAATACAGTATGAAACCTCATTTGTTCTTCCTAGGTGTGAGTTACGAGTGGCCACCTCTGAGTCGGACATTTGCTCCGACTCCCTCGGTAGCAAAACGGGACATATGTGCTTCTTGAAAGTTGCATTCCTGAACGGGTCGGGTCGATCCAGGAGCTACGTTGGCGAATTCAGCCAATGGTGCCCCGCCCATTGCGACACGCTGGCAGCTACTAGCTTGATCTCCTTTAGCACCTCATCAATGCACAGCAAACTACTGACAAACACCATTCATGCAGATTGAATGATCATCGACATCATCAGAGCATCTGAAGTATCCACGCTCCCGGCACCTCTGGCCTTCTGGTCTTAGGCACCGGCCGGCAAGACATTCGTCGAATCCTGTGTCATCTGCAAAGCAAACCAGACCAGCTCCACACCGGCTTCTTGTTGGCAATTCACCATTTTCCAGAAACGGTCCACATGGAGAACCCTCGGCTCCATCACCGCACTCTGTAGGGAATAAGTGGCTACTATTTGCGGGCTGACATGCGCCATCTATGCAGTCGAATCTGTCATCTCCATCGGAACAATCCACGTGATTAGCGCATGAAATGTGCAGGACTGACTGGCAGATGCCCGAATCACATCCCTCTCCAGCCGCTGGCTGACAAATCAGCCCAAGACCACAAGTCTCCATCTGCGTTGAATCGCACCTGTTTCCAAGCAAACCATATCCGCACTCAGAAATACCTGTGATTGGACTAGGATCCGGCTCGTCACCGTTGGCGTCCGAAGCGCAACCAAAACAAACAGTTACAGCGAACGTAGTGACAAGTTTTTGGAACCACAATCTAGACTCCTAGCCGCCTGGTTTCGGCACGGGCCCAGGTTCGGTACTCGGTGTTGGGCACCGAGTTGAGCCGCCGAGCTACTCGTCCATGCCGTTGATGACGAGGAGGGTGACCCCCGTCGCCACAGCCGACACGCCGACGATGCCCAACAAAGCGGCGGCGCCGCTGTCGATGATGATGGCGTTGGTGGCGTCGGCGTACATGCGCTCAGCCTCGCGTTGCTCGGCTTCGGTGTTGCCCGACTGTTGGGCACGCGCGGCCCATTGCTGTTGCACGTCGACGGCCGACACGGCGATGCCGCTCATGCCTGCAGCGCCAGCCAAGCCGACGACGCCGATGCCGAGCGACAACATTGCCCATGCCGGGTGCACCGCGTAGCCGTCTTTTTGCATCTTGCTCTGGCGGATGTCTTCTAGAGCACCAGGGCCGGCCGCGCTGATGCGCAGGGGGGCCTCTTCGGAGCCGATGCGGGTGGGGCCGTTGCCGGCGGCGTCTTTGACCTCGACGTAGTAGTCGAAGCCCGTCTCTTGTGTGCCGAGGGGGAGCACGGTCATGAACATCCCGCCCTCGCCAGCGTCGAACGCGACCTGTTTGAACGCTTCGCTGCCGACGGGGCGCACATAGATGTAGGCGGTGTCGATGCCGCTGTTGTCGTCAGAGAACACGGCGGTGACCACCGGCGCGCTGATGGGGTTGGTGGCAGCGATGGCGAGGTCGTCAATGGTGGGGGCGACCTTGTCTTGCACCTCTTCAGGCTCCACCGGCGGCAGCTCGTCTTGGGGCAGGTCTTGGGGGGTGTCGTTGCCTTCGACGAACTCCAGCTCGTCGTTGTCGACGCCTTGGCCGTCGTCGGTGCTGGCTTCGGCAGCGCCGTCGGCAGGAGGGGCGGCCGGGGCTGGGGTCTGCGCAGCCAGCATCATCATCAAGGGCAGGGCCAGGGTCATGGAGTGTCTCCAGTCGAGGGCATCGTCATGAGGGATCGTCGGCAACAGGCGAAGACTGAAGTCGAGTCGCTGCATCGCGATCGCCATTCCCTTCAAGGGATGCTGCCCCCTCAGGGGATGCTGCGCCATCTTCGCCTGGGTCGCCATGAAAAAGTGGCCCAGATGGGGGAGTGGGATCGGTTGCGGCCGGTGCAACGTCGGCGGCGGGGCCTGGCAGTCGATGGGGACGGCTGTCGTCGCCACTTTTGTGCACCGCGTTTCTCGACGTGGCTTTCGCGAAGTACATGGCGCGGTCGGCGCTGTCGAGAACGGCTTCGGCGCTGGCCCCGTCGGCGGGGTACACCGCGACACCGATGGAGGTGGTGAGGCGAACCCCCACGCCCTCCCGCGACAAAAACGCCCGCTCGGCCACCTGTTTGCGAATGCGCTCGGCGACGCGAATGGCCCCTTCGTCGTCGGCGCCCATCAACAGCACCACAAACTCGTCGCCGCCGAAGCGAGCGACGAAGTCTTCTTCACGCACGCAGTGCAAGATGGTTTCGGCGAACTCCTCCAACAGACGGGAGCCGATGAGGTGGCCGTGTTGGTCGTTGACGCTTTTGAACCGGTCGAGGTCGAGAAAGAGCACACCGAAGGTGCAGGAGCGGTCTTCACACTGCTCCACGGCCTGCTCGACGAGGTCGCCAAAGGCCTGGGCGTTCCACAGGCCGGTGAGGGGGTCGCGCATGGCCTCTTCTTCGGCAGCGACAAACCGTCCGGTGTTCTTGAACGCCGTCGAGAGGTGCCGGCTGAGAAACAGCGCGTTCTCCTGTTCGCGCGGCGTGTAGGGCTCGCTGTGGGGGCCGCGCAACAACACCAACCACCGTCCGTCGCCGAGGTCGAGCTGCAGCGCATCGGCGTGGTCGGCGAGTTTTTCAGAGAGATCGGCGGGGGGCACCCGGGCTTCCCAATTGACGGGAGCTGGCAACGCCGAGAACTCCTCCAACAGGTGATCGGCAACGCCGCGGTGCACCACGGGCCCCTCGGGGCCGATGAGCACGGCGATCTCCGACGCCGAATAGCTGCACATGGCGTCGATGCCCCGGTGCGCCAGCTGCTCGAGGTCGAGGGTTTCAAGCAGACGTTGCCCGGCGGCAAACAGCGCCAGGTCGCGCTTGAGACGGCTGTTCTCCTCGACGAGACGGCTGCGCTCCAGGCTGCGGGCCACCGCCGCCAACAGCCGGGCGGAGTTCACGGGCTTCAACAGATAGTCGGTGGCGCCACGGTGCAACGCCGACACCGCCACCTCGACGTCGTCACGGCCGGTGGCCACGATGACGGCCACGCCCAACCGCCGCAGGTGGTCGATGACCTTGAGACCCGGAAACTCAGGGGCAAAGCAGTCGACCACCACCACGTCGACGTCGGCGGCGGCTTCGACCGCTTCTTCCAACGACGCCACGCGGTGGGCGTGGTGTCCGCCTTCTTGCAGCTTGTGCGCGAGAATGTGGGCGGCCCCTTCGTCGGCGTCGAGCACCACCAGCCGCCCCGGCGGCCCCTCAAGGGCCGCGAACGCGCCCGGCGTTTTCAGCCGCGGCGTAAAGGCATGGGTGGGCTTGCGTCGTCGCACTCGAACCTTTCACATCCCGTCGGCGCCATCTGCACCCGACCCCGTCGGTGTAGCACCCGTGGCCGGCGTCTCCGAAGAGTCTGCAGTCATGGGAGACACCTTTTGCCCGTGCACAGCGCACGTGCGTGTTCTCGACGACGCTGCCATCGACGTCGTCGACAAAAGTTTGAGCGCTAGCCGTCCTTTGGCAACAAATCGCGCCAGTTGGGAGGCACTTGCACCTGGGTGAGGTGCACGCCGTGCACCGGCCACTTCTTGTATTTCTCCATGCGGGCAAAGAATGCGTCGAGCGGCTCGTCGACGACGCTGTGGTACAGCCGTTGCGCCGCGTGCCGCAGATACAACTTGCCGTTCTTCTCGATGACCAAGCCTTGGTGGCTCACCCTGACCGGAATGCGTTTGAAGTCGACGCGCACCAGATTCAACACCGTCCCAGGAGGGATGCGCTTGGCGCCCGCCCGCGCCTTTTGCAGCGGCCACACATCGAGAGAGACCACCACGTCGGGGATGCGGGCGTCGGGCAGATTCAACACCGTCGGCTTTTTGCGGGTGTTCCACACCTGGGCGTTGAGGGTCTTCGTCGCCACCTCGGTCTCGTCGCCGGCGAGGGTGCGGGTGACGTCGCGCAAAAAGCCGAGCTCCTTCAGCTGGGGCAACCACTCGGCGCCCGGAAAATGCCGTCGGTTGCTGAAGCTCACCGCACCGCTTTGGTAGCGAATGACGTCGAGAAGACGCCGTGCTTCGGCGACGTCTTTGGCCATCGACAGCGCCATCGACGTCTCCACCAAGGTGGTGCAGTCAAAGGTGTCAAAACGCATGCGAGGGTCGGCGTCTTCGCCGCTGCCCTCACCCAGGGGGGAGATGCCATACGGCGCGCCCACAAAGGCGTCGCTGGCCAGCCGCAATTTGTCGGCCACGTCTTTGGCGTTTTGTGCCTTGTGCACGCCGTCTTGCACCTGCTGTTCATTCGGCGCCGAAAACGGTTTCTTTCGTTTGCCCCAGGCAATCGACGTCGTCGACAACGTCATCGCCACCAGCCACACCCACATCGAAGACCAACGCAACATCAACGGCTTTCCTTTGGCAGGGCCAGGCGGGAGGCGTCCAACACCTCCTGGGGGGGCATGACGGTGTGCAGCAGCCAGCGGCCGTCGGTGCGCACCATGAACACTTGGGCGATGTCGCCTTTGACGTTGACCACGTGCAACACCGCCCACGTCGTGTCTTGGACGGTGAGCCGGGCCACTTCGTTCACAGACGTGAAGCCCTGAGCAAGGCGGTCGATGCTCTCGTCGGCGAACATGTACTGCGCCGGCGCCATGCGTCGCTCAGGATGTTGCGCAGCGTGCCTCGCCGACGACAACGTCACCAGTTGTTGGGTGTCGGGGCTGAGCCGGCCGAAGGCCACGTCGGCGTCGTGCGCGGTGCACGCCTGCACGAAGTGCATGAAGGCGTCGGCGGGCGTTTCGCTGCTGCAGCCGGTGGCGCACGACGCCATCCACACGCTGACGGCGAGCCCACCAGCGAGCGCAAAGAGGCGTTGAGGACGCAATGTGGAGACACGAGCGGTTCGCATGCGCCTGAAGATGACGCTTGGAGACCGCCGGCGCAAAAAAACGCCCTACAGCTCGGGTTTGGCCACCGAGCCGGCGAGGGGGTCGACGCCCGAGGCGGTGTTCGGAGGCAGGGCAAAGCTCTGGCGCAGCCGACGCCGCAGCTCGTTGGCGGTCTCGGTCTCGGGGGGCGGCTCCAAGATGCCTTCGCCTTGCAGGGCCTTTTCGACGGTGTCGGTGAACGACCCGCCCTTGGCCTGGCTGGCGGCCACCAACGCCTTTTGCAGCAGTTCTTGCGGCAGGGCTTTGGACGACGTCACTTCGCTGGCCAGAAGTTGCAACAGCACCTGGTTGGTGAGGTCGTCTTCATTGCTGCCGTCGATGATGCGGATGGGCTCACCCGCCAAAAACATCGACCGCACATCGTCGATGGTCACGTAGCTCGAGGTACGGCCGTCGTAGATTCGGCGGTTTTTGTACTTCTTGAGAATGGCAACCGAAGCGCTCATACAGACCTCCACCTCCCACCGGTCACGCAATCGTGAATGGCGAACGAGGTTTCGTCATCTGTCTAACGTCCTACGTCGACTGCGCCATGTGACCTAGGCTTCGTCTCAACTGGAGGCGATCTGTTGTGCCAACGCACAAAAGAAACAGTGACCAAGGCGGCGAAATTTCAGCAGAATTCGCCACGATCATTGCGCGCGTTCGCGCTCGATGGCCGCCTCCACAAACTTGCGGTAGTCGCGCGGGAGGTTGTTGAACAACGTCTTCGTGGTGTGCGCCGCCGTGTGTTGCCGCACCATGTCGAGGTAGCCCGCCATGCGGTCGGAGGTGCGGTCGAGCAGCGCCTCGTCGTCACGGCCGACCACCAAGTGGGCCGCCTGCGCCAAGTCGAACTCTTCTTTGGCCATGGCCTTGAAGCACATCCCGCGCAGGTGGTTGGTCAGGGTGCGGCTCTTGCTCGACAGACCCAGCTCCTGTTCAGCGGCCGCGATTTTAAAGCGGTGACGACGCAAAGCGCGGAGTTCTTGCATCTCCAGTTCGTTCCAAAAGCCACCTTGGTCGTCGTTTTCGCCCGGCACGGCACTGGCCGCGGGTGCAGGTGGCTCTGACGGCGTCGTCGACGGCGTCGGCGCCGCGGGAGGCGGCGTGGAGGCCGGGCCCGAGGCCAAGTTGGGGGCCCGCTCGTTCCATCCGTCGGGGAGGTGGTCGAGGGTGAGCACGGAGTCGAGCTCAAAGGCCGCCAATCGCGCCATCTCGCGCACCAACGAACGCAGCTCACGCACATTGCCGGGGTAATCGCGGCTTTGCAGATGGGTCATCAGCGACGGGGCGAAGATGGCTTCAGAGATGTCAAAGTCGCCCTTGCAGTCGTCGAGAAAGTGCTGCGCCAAGGCGGGGAGATCTTCGCGCCGTTCAGACAGCGCCGGCACCCGAATCTGCGACGCGCTCAGCCGTTGGTAGAGGTCGAAGGGGAAGCGTCCCTCTTGGCTTTCATGCAGCAAGTCGACGTTGGTGGCGAAGAGGAATTTCACATCGACCTGGCGGGGCTCGCCCTTGCCCACGGCGGGGTGAAACGGACGCCCCTCGATGGGCAGCAACAACATGCTCTGCGCCTCGAGCGGCAGGCGGTGGATCTCGTCGAGAAACAGGGTGCCGCCGTCGACGTCTTCGAGCAGGCCTGGCTGGCCGCCGGCGGGGATGCCGGTGAGGCCCGAGCCTTTGCCATAGCCAAAGAGTTTGCCGAGGGTGATGGCGGCGTCGGCGGCGGCGAGTTCGGCGCAGTTCACGACGCGAAATGGTTGCTGCGCGCGGGGCCCGAGGCGGTAGAGGGCTTCGGCCACGCCCGTCTTGCCCGTGCCGGTTTCGCCCACGATGAGCACCGGGTCGGTGCCAGGGGCACGCATGAGGATCTCACGCAACAACAGCACGATCTTCTCGCTCTGCCCGACGATGGAGTCTTTGCGGATGCCCGCGAGGTCGGGAAAGCGCGCCTCCCACATGGCGACCTTGGCGTAGAGGTCGCCTGAGACTTTGGGGGCGGCGGGGGCCTCGGCGGCGTCTCCTTTGTCGTCGTGCAGGGCACGCACCTTGCGGGCCGTCATCACCCGTCGGGCTTGCACCTTCACCCGTGCCAACAGCTCCTCGAGGTCGAAGGGCTTGGTGAGGTAGTCGTCGGCGCCGACGCGAAAGCCCTCCAGGCGGTCTTGGGTCTCGCCTTTGGCGGTGAGAAACATCAAGGGGGTTTCGACGTGCGCGGGCAACTGGCGCAGGGCCTTGGCAAAGGCGATGCCGTCCATTTCGGGCATCATCACGTCGGAGACGATGAGCTCGACGGGCGCCTTCGCGGCGTCTTGGGCCTGCAAGACGTCGAGGGCCTCTTTGCCGTTGACGGCGGCGGTTACGGTGAACCCAGCCCGCTTGAGGTTGTAGCGCAGTGCGGTGCGCAAGTCGGGCTCATCCTCGACGAGGAGGAGATGAATTGGGCGGTCGGTGTCAAGCTGTTGCATGCCCCCTTCTACCCACTCTGCGCACTGGGCAAAAGGGGGACAGCCCAACTGCGACACCCGCCGCCTCTGGGGCGAAAAGCAGCCCATTTGAATCATTTTCGGACTTCATCTTTGGCCTCGACTGCCGATGAAGGGATCCCGGCCGGTGTGCATTGTTGCCTCTGCCGCTGGCCCCGAAGGAGTCCCCATGAGCGCCCTGCCTCGCGTGTTGGTCACCGACGATTCTCGCATCGCCCGCGCCTCCATCGTGCGTCAGATCGACAAGACGCGGTTCACAGTGTTGCAGGCCTCCGGTGGATACGAGGCGGCCGACCTCTACGCCGAACACCGGCCCGACTTTGTGTTTCTCGACCTCACCATGCCCGAAGGCGACGGCTACGAGGCGTTGGAAAAGATTCTCGGCATCGACAAAGACGCTCGGGTGGTGGTGGTCACCGCCGACATCCAACCCAAAGCCCGCCAACGTTGCATGGACCTCGGCGCCCTCGACGTGGTGCCCAAACCCGTCCCCTCAGACATCTGCCAAAAACTGCTCAACGCCGTCGACGGCGGTGCGTCCGCATGACGTCGGTGGACGTGCACCCGGCTCCCGCCGCCTTGGAGGTCACTCCCGACCACCTCGAGGCCCTGCAGGAGATCATGAACGTGGCCATCGGCCGCAGTTCGAGTGCGTTGGCGTCGTTGCTGGACGCCTTCGTGATGCTCAGCGTGCCCCGCATTCGGGTGTTGCCGCTGCGCGACCTGCACAGCCACCTCAAAGACCTCGTCGACGACGAGACCTTCGTCGTCGAGCAGCTGTTTCACGGGGAGCTGTCGGGCCAGGGGCTGGTGCTCTTTTCGAAAGAAGGCCTGGCCGTCCTGTTGCCCCAGGTGTTCTCCGACGACGAGCTGCGCACCATCGGCCGCGAACAAGCCGAAACCGAAATGCTGCTGGAGGTGGGCAACCTCGTCATGAGCGCCACCGCCGGCACTTGCGCTGAGCAGTTGCACGGCAGCCTGACCTTCTGCGCGCCCAAGGTGCTGCAACACGGCGTGTCGTTTGACGACGACGACGATGGTGTCGAAGACGGCGGCGACCGGGCCACATTGCTGATGGAGACCCACCTCGAAACCGAAGAAGGCAGCACCCGCGCGTTGGTGATCTTGGTGCAAGACGCCCACAGCAACACCTGGTTGGTGCAAGCCCTTGACACGTTCTTGCAGGAGTTGTTCGGGTGAGCGCGCCTACCTCTGTGTCCGACGATGTTCTCGAGCGACACAACGACGTCGTGCACCTGGCCTCGCCGGCCCAGTTGGCACAAACGGCGTTGCGACAGCTGGAGGTGGGCATCGCCATCGTCGACGCCAAGGGCGTGGTGGTGGAGTGGAACGACCGCTTGTCGGCGCTGTTGCGATGCAGCCGAGACGACGCCATCGGCGAACCTTTTGTGCTGCTCGTCGACGACGACAAACGCAGCAGCGTCCGCCGCAAATTGAAGTCGGCGTTGACCTTGGGGCAAACCGCGTTCTTCTCCCACGAGAGCTACGGCCATTTGGTGCAGGTCGACGTTCAACGCTCCTTGGGCCACGCCGTCGACGCCATGAAACAAGACGCCACGTTCTCGCCGTTGCTGGCCGACGACGGCACGGTCATCGGCGCCTGCATCAGCGTCAACGACGTCACCCCGCAACACCTCGTGCAACAGGCGCTCGAACAGGCCAACGCCCAGCTGCGCTACGACATCGGGCGCGACCCACTCACCGGCGCCTTCAACCGCGGCTACTTGATGTCGCAGCTGACGAAGACGGCAGCCGCCTCTCGACGTCACCACCAACCTGCCTGCGTGTTGTTGCTCGACGTCGACCACTTCAAAATGTTGAACGACACCGAAGGCCACCTCGCTGGCGACGCCGCGCTGGTGCATCTGGCGGGGTGTCTCGTCGACGCTGTGCGCGAAGAAGACGTTGTCGCGCGCTACGGCGGCGAGGAGTTCTGCGTGCTGTTGCCCAACACCGACGTCGACGGGGCCATGGTCACCGCCGAACGGGTGCGCGCGGCAGTCGAAGACATGCAAGTGCCGTTCGAAGAACGCACCCTGCGCCTGACGGTCAGCGTCGGCGTCGCTCTGCTCGACGTCGACGACAGCGATGCCAACGACGATGGGGTGGAGCGCAGTCTGAAAGCAGCGGATGCGGCGTTGTACGACGCCAAACGCACCGGGCGAAACCGCGTTCGGCGTGCCTGACGACGTTGCCCTTTGCCAAGCAAGTGGTACGGCAGGGCATGGCCAAAACACCTGCGTCCCATGCGTCCGAACCGACCGTGCAGTGGATCGACTCCACCCACGACCTCAAAGACTTCTGTGATCACGCCAAGGCGCATCCCATCGTCGCCGTCGACACAGAGTTTCACCGCGAGCGCACCTACTACGCGCAACTGGCGTTGGTGCAGCTGAGGGCCGGCGACCGCATGGTGGCCGTCGACCCCTTGGCCGACATCGACCTGCAGCCGTTGTACGACCTCTTGCAAGACGACGACGTGCTCAAGGTGTTGCACGCCGCCAAACAAGACGCCGAGATCTTCTTGCACGCCATGAAGACGCCCATGGCGCCGGTGTTCGACACCCAGGTGGCGGCAGCGTTGTTGGGTTATGGCGAGCAAGTGTCGTACGGCTTTCTCGTCGAGAAACTCACCGGCGTCGCCCTCGACAAATTGCACGGACGCTCCGATTGGATGCGCCGCCCCCTCGACAAAGCCGTCGTCGACTACGCCATCGACGACGTGCGGTATCTGCCCGAAATGCACGCCCGCCTGCAGAGCGAACTCGACGACAAGGGCAGACGCACCTGGCTCGACGAGGAGCAGGCCGACCTCACCGACGCCAGCAAGCTGGTGACCAACCCCGACGAGGCCTGGCGCAAGATCAAGGGCGCCGGCAAGTTGAAGGGCAAGAGCGTCGTCGTCGCCCAGCAGGTGACGGCGTGGCGCGAACGCATGGCCATGAAGCGCGACTTGCCCAAGCGCCATGTGCTCGCCGACAACATCGTCATCGATCTCGCCCGCCAGCGTCCCAAAGAGCTGAAGCAGATGGATCGCATGCGAGGTTTCGACGACGGCGCCAAACGCCGCTACGGCAAAGAGCTGTTGGCGTGCATTCGGGAGGCCGAAGGCATCGCTCCCGAGCTGTGGCCCGCGCCGAAAGAGAGCAAACCCCGCCGGGTCGACGACGCGTTGGTGAGTTGTCTGTGGGCTGTGGTGGAGCTGCAAGCGCGCGAAAACGACATCAGCCCACAGTTGTTGGTGAGCAAGGGCGACCTGCAAAAACTCGCCGCACAAGAAGAAGACATCGACGTGCTGGCCGGTTGGCGGCGCGATCTGGTGGGCGAACGGCTGCTGGCGTTTTTGGCCGGCGAGGTGGTGTTGGGGGTTTCTGGACGCAAAGCCCAGCTCCAGGCGTCTTCTGAGGCCTAGGTCGAGGAATTCCTGTTTTACGGGGGTCGTGGCCGTCGACGCGTCGGCACACATTCGCCCGCCAAAGTCATCCGCTGGCGCCTACGTCGAGGCAGGGTTCGCGTTGGCGCGCCGAATGCGTCAAACTGCCTGCACGCCCCTGCCCGCTGCTTTGTCAGAAGGGTGGAGCCACTCGCCTGCGGAGATGTCTTGAGCACCATGGCCGACCCCAACGCGACCGAGGATGCGCCAGCGCCAGCGACACCGTCTTTGCGCACCAGCGTGCTCGTCGTCGAAGACAACTTGGTGAACCGCCAGGTGGTGGTGCGCATGCTCGAGCAACTTGGCTGCCACGTCGACGTCGTCGAGAATGGGGCCCTCGCCGTGGCCGCCACCCGCGGCGCCAACTACGACCTGGTGTTGATGGACTGCCTCATGCCCGTCATGGACGGCTGGAAGGCCGCACGGGCCATTCGCAAGATTCCGGGGCCGTCGCAACAGGCGCGCATCGTCGCCATGACCGCCTGCGGGCTGCAAGAAGATCGCCGCCGCTGCATGGACGCCGGCATGGACGACTACATGCTCAAGCCACTCGACATCGCGTCGGTGAAAGAGCAGGTCGGCAAGTTGAGTAAAGGCGTCGCCACCCCCTGACACCCAGCCGTCGGCAACGAAACCGTTGCATTTGTCGGTGTTTGCGCGGCGGATGCGCCAACCTGTGTTGCAGCGTCGCGTCGTTTGCGTAGGGTCTAGGCACCATCAGCCGGATCCCACGGATCCAAAGCAGACACCATGCACTCCACCTCTTCTGCATTGGAGAGCGACTTCGCTCCCTCCTGCTGCCGCCGCCGTACACTGTCGTTGACGCGGTGTGTCGCGCTCGTCGTCGTCGGCCTCAGCACCGCGTTGTTGACGGGGTGCCCGGGCGACGAGCCCGCCCCCTCTGACGGCGGCACCGTCGTCGACCCCACACCGCTGCCCATCATGACCGACGGAGGAGACGTCGACCCTGATGGCGGTACGCCGCTGCCCGCCGATGGAGGCACCCCCAGCCCCACCGACGGCGGCACCGACGTCGACGCCGGCAAAATCGAGTTCGGCGTCGACGATGGCGTGCAAGTCACCAGCGGCGGTGGCGCCGCGTCGTCGGCGAACCACCGCGTTGAGTTGCAGGTCGGTGCGCCCTTGCCCCGCGGCACCGCCAGCTCCCCCCGTCATCGCCTTCGCCTCGCCCCTCTGCAGAACGCGCCGTAACAGCGTCGTCGGCCCCGGCACCTCCTCTTCTTCGCCTTGCTTCCAGTTGAGCTTCTCATGACCTCCCGCATCCTTCCCTCCTCGACGACGCTGTTGTTTGCCCTGCTGCTCTGTGCAGGGCCGGCCGCGGCGGTTCCGCAAACGGTGCCCTTGAGCGGCACGCTCACCGACGACAACGGCGCCGTCGAAAATGGCACGGTGACGCTGCAGTTGAAGGTGTACGACGCCCTCACCGGCGGCAACGTCGTCTTTGAAGAGTCGCAAAACGTGCAGGTGCAAAACGGCAACTTCACCGTGTACCTCGGCATGTCGTCGACCCTCGACCTCACCGTCTTCGCCGACAACGACGAGCTGTACCTGGGCATCACCGTCGACGACGACGAAGAGATGAGCCCGCGCTTTCCGCTCGCCACCGTGCCTTACGCTGCCCACGCCGCTTCGGCCGACGACGCACTGACCCTCGACGGCAACGCCGCTGAAGACTTCGCGGCCGCCGCCCACACCCACGCCTTTGCCGACCTCACCAACATTCCCAGCGGCCTTGCCGACGGCGATGACGACACCGTGTACTCCGGTGCCTCGCCCATCGTCGTCAACGGCACCGTCATTGGCCTCACCGACGCTTGCACTCCGGGGCAAGTGTTGAAATCGACCGGCAGCAGCTGGGTGTGCGCCAGCGACGAGAGCGCCGTGTTCACCGCTTCTGCTCCCGTCATCGTCAACGGCTCCAACATCGCCTTGGCCGCCTGCGGCGAAGGCGAAGTGCTGAAGTTCACCAGCGGCAACTGGACGTGCAGCGCCGACGCCACCGGCGGCACCAGCATCTCTGCAGGCACGGGTCTCGTCGACACAGCAGGCACATTCTCCGTCGACGCCAGCATGTACCAGCGTCGGGTGAACGCATGTGGCCCCGGTGACGCCATCCGCTCCATCGCCGAAGACGGCTCCGTCACCTGTGTCACGGCGGGTGGCACGTCGGTCATCGCTGGCACCGGCCTCACCGACACCATGGGCACGTTCTCCGTCGACGACAGCGTCGTGCAAAACCGCGTCACCGGCGATTGTGCTGCCGGCTACGCCGTGCGCTCCATCAACGAAGACGGCAGTGTGGTCTGCGAACAAATGCCCACGCCGACGGGTGGTGGCGGCGACGGATACGCAGTGTCGACCAATCTGCTTTTTGAAGACACTTCTGGCACGTGGACGGCGCTGACCTTTCCCACCACCGATGACGACTCCGTCGACATCACGTTGCCGTTCGCCATTGACATCTTCGGGGTCAGCAGCGGCACGTCAGCGGTTCTTGGCACGAACGGCTGGTTGATGTTCGACACGAACACCACCGAGACGACATCTTCGTACATCAGCAACAGCAGCCTTCCCGATGCCAGCAAAGGTCATCCCTTTCTCGCTGCCTTCTGGGACGACCTCAACAACGTCACTGCCCGTACGCAGACCCTTGGCTCCTCGCCCAACCGCGTCTTCTACATTGACGTCGATGCCGAGACGTACATTTGCCCGAACGACCCCTGCTTCTTCGGCTACACCATTGCATTGCACGAAAACAGCAACCGCATTGATGTGCGGTATCAGGACGTCGACGCTGACATCAATCCACGGGGCAGCGGAGCCACCATCGGATTGCAGAGCGCCAACGGCGCCGAGGCCAGAGCCGTTTCGCACAACACCATGGTGCTGAAGGCGGGCAACAACGACCAGTTCGTGTCGTTTATGCCCTGAGCGTTCGACGACGACGACGCGTTGAAAGGGGACCCACACGGGTCCCTTTTGATTGGAGGAAACCCAAACCTCTGTCGTCGAGGACGTCGCAGACGCCGGCGTGGAGCTTGCGCGTCGCCCAAACCCGCGTTGAACGACGATGTGACGACGTCGGTGACGTCGAGCAGGAGGCACGGTCGACCATTTGCCGTTGGAGGTCGTTCAGCAGTCGGCAGCGTCGTCATCCACTGCAAATGGTCGTTCAAGGCAGGGCCCCGGCGCCGCGAAGCGCGCCCTGACTGGAGCGCATCCCAAAACCTCTTCCGTCAACGACAATCTCAAGCGACGCGGTCCGGCGCGAAGCGCCGAGGGGGAATGGGGGCCCCATGTCCGGCTTTGCCGGCGTGGGGGAAAGGGGCCTGCGCCCCTTTCAAAGGAACTAGTCCAACTTGCCCCGCAACACTTTGACGCCGCGGATGGACGACAGCTTCTTCTTGGTGTCGTCGAGGATGGCGTCGATCTGCGTTTGGTCTTTGTCTTCGAACAGCACGGTGAACGTCGCCCCCTGCAAGTCGTGGGCGGCGGTGGGCACTTCTTCGTCGAGGAGACGCAGGATTTCTGCGCAGCTCTTGATGCGCTTTTTCGGATTGCGCTGGGTGGCCTTTTCGACGAACGCGATGAGGTCTTTGTCGCACTTGGCTTTGACGTCGTCGGGGAGCGACACGCACTCGGTGTCGAGCTGTTCGCGCAGCAGGGGCAACTTGTCGTACTCGCGAAACGGACTTTTGCCGACGAGCATCTCGTAGGCGACGATGCCGAGGGCGTAGATGTCGGCGCGTCCGTCGATGGGGCGGCCGACGAGCACTTCGGGCGCGATGTAGCCAGGGGTGCCCATGACGCCTTCTTGGTCGGCACGCGCGCCTTTTTGCGCGGAGGCGATGCCGAAGTCCATGAGCTTCACGCGGCCGGTGTCTTCGACAAAGATGTTCGTGGGCTTCACGTCTTGGTGCACGATGTCGCGGCGGTGAGCGTACTGCAGCGCACGGGTCACCTGCCGCAGAATGTGCCGGGCCTCGTCGGGCTCGAGCGGGGCCTCCTCGATGAGGTCGCGCAGCTCGCCGCCGATGAGCTTTTCCATGACGATGAAGAACGTGGCGTAGGCCGACTCGCAGTCGTAGACCTGCACGATGTTTTCGTGGCGTAGGTCGGCGACGGTTTGCGCCTCGACTTGAAAGCGCTCGGCGAAGTCGCCCTCGTAGATGAGCTCGTGGCTGAGCATCTTGATGGCCACCGAGCGGTTCAGCGTCGGGTGAAAGCCCTCGTAGACGATGGCGCCGCCACCACGGCCGATTTCGCCCATGATGTGGTATTTGCCGACGGTGCGCATTTGGCCCGACTCGAGCAGACGCTTGCCGAGAATCTCGGTGAGAAACCGCGCCAGCCGCGGGTTCTTCTTCATGACACTGAAGGCGACGTCGCGCTCCAACACCAAACAGGCCACGTCGATTTCGCCGTCGGCGATGACGTCGGCGCCGCGCTTTTCGCCCGTCAACAACGCCATCTCACCGAAGAAGTCGCCGGGGCCGAGGTAGGCCACGAACCGCTGCCGGCCTTCGTCGTCGACGACAGGCACGCGCACGCTGCCCTGCAACAAGATGGCCATGGAGTCGCCAGGGTCGCCCTTGGCAATGATGGCTTCGCCCGGCTGAAAGACGCGACGCTCGCCGCCGTTGATGAGCTCACGGGCCTCGTCGTCGCTGAGCACAGCGAAGGCGGGGAGCTTTTGCAAGAAGGCGACGTCGTCCATGGGGCATCCCTGTTCTGCGAACCGGTGGCAGCTGGAGTGTTGCACAAGCAGCCGAGGCCAGCGAAAACAGCGGTGCGACGAGAGACACTTCGTGACGTTCGTCGTCGTCACCCAAGGAGTGCGTCATGACCAACGCCGCCAAACTCCGCCTGCCCCTCGTCGGTTGGGACGGCAAAGACATGAGCGTCGTGCGCGACCTCGCCGAAGTCCTGAACGCAGACGAGGTCACCCTCGACGCCTTGGCCGCCCTCTGCGTCGACGACGACGCGGGCGTGGTCACCGGCAGCACCTGGTTGGTGCACCACCTGCTGCAAGGCGAGCGCGGGAGGCACCTGTCGTCGACGGCCAGCGCCACTTTGTTGCAAGCGTTGGCGACGTTGCCATGGCAGGGGCAGCTGCATGTGCTGCAAAGCTTCGACCGCGTCGTCGTCGACGCCAGCCTCCAAGACGACGTGCTGCAGGATGTGTGGACGATGTGCGACGCCGACAACAAACTGGTGCGGGCGTGGGCGTTGTTTGCGTTGCACCAGTTGGCGACGCAGTTTGCCGACCTCCGCGACATGGCCACCGGCCGCCTGCAGGCGGCGTTTGCCACCGAGACGGGGGCCGTCAAAGTGCGGGCCCGCAAAGCACTCGAAGCTGGGTTTGCCGACGGCGAAACACAAACCTGACACTCTCCTGACAGTGGGGTCTGCGATGTCTTTGTGCATCGCAAACGGCGCACCAAGCGCGCCACAGGAGAGACCATGACCACGCAAAGCAAGAACCAGCTGTTCCCCCTGCTCGTCACCGAAAACTTCGACGCCATGCGCGCCTTTTATGTCGACGCCCTTGGCGCCACCGCCACCTTCGACCTCGACGACTACCTGCAGGTGCGCTTCGACAAAGACGACGAAGGCGGCAGCCAGCTGTGCTTCGGCCGGGTGACCACCGAAGGGCCCATGGCGGGCATCCCCGTGTTTCCTGGCCACGGCATGACCATGTCGCTGCCCGCGGACGACGTGAAAGCCCACCACGCCCGCCTCGAGGCCATGGACGGCGTCGACGTGTTGAACGCGCCGACCCCCAAGCCATGGGGCTGGCTCAGCTACCAAGTGAAAGACCCCAGCGGCCTTGTGCTCGACTTTTTTGAGGTCATCGACGCCGAGGCAGCGCAGCCATCGAGCTGACGCCTACAACATGGGGGTCGCCACCCTTGCTTCGGCCATCAGCGTGTTCATGCGCGTCACCACCTGCGCATGAAACCGTTCGACGAGTCGGGCGAGGGTGGCGTCGTCGTCGACGGCGGCGTCGTATTTGGGGGGATGCAACGGTGGGGCGACAACGTGCATCAGCTTCACCGGACGCGGCAACAACGTCGGGCCGAAGCCACGAATGACGGGCACAGGCACCTTCAACAGTTTGTAGCCGATCTTCGTGAGTGGGCTTTCATAGACGCGGTAGAGGTCGTCGCCATTGGGGCACGCCATCAGCACCAGCGGCACCTGCGCCTCGATGGCCAGGCGCACGAAGCCTTGGCGTTCGCCCCACCGCACGCGGTAGCGCTCGTGGGTTGGCCGCAGCGCTTCACGCATGCCACCGGGGGCGACGCCGACGAGCTCACCGTCGTCGAGAAGTTGGCGTCCGACGTCGGGGCCGGCCGGAACGATGCCGAGATCGGCGGCTTTGTCGCCGAGCCCGGGAACCTTGAAGATGAGGTCGTCGCCGAGGCCACGCATGAGGCGCCCGGTCTGGTGAAAGAGCTCCATGCCCATCAAAAAGCCGTCGTAGGTGGCAAAGGAATGGTTCACAGCGACGAGGGCAGGGCCTTCTTGCGGCACGTGTTCGATGCCGCGGATCTCGTAGCGGTGCAGGCGGTGCAGAGGCCGCAGCATCTTCTCGACGACGTCGAGGGTGTGTTGCTGGCCGGGCGACAAGTCGGTGGGCGTGCGGGGCATGGTCCCTCAAGGAGAACTTGGCGAAACGGACGAAACCGACGGGCTCATTCGCCGACGCTGCTAGCGGGTGCGCAGTTGCCAGGCGGCGGCATTCCACGTCGAGGGGGTTTGCGTGCCGGTGGGCGAGAAGTGGGTGAAGCGCGGATCGATGACCGAGACCACCGGCCTGAAGTACATGGGCATGGCCGGCAGCTCTTGGGCATACAACTCCTGCACGCGGTGCAACATGCGAATGCGCTTTTTGTCGTCGAGCTCGGTGACGATGCGCTTCAACAACCGCGTCGCCTCTGCATTGCGCCAGCCGGGAAAGTTCTGCCCCTGAAACTGGTTGTGAGCCGCGGGAATCATGTCGGCCTGCCACGTCGTGGCCCCCACCGACGACGGCGACATGATCCACGCGTAGAACCACATGTGGGGGAACTTGCGCGGCCGCGCGAACTTCGAGAAGAACACGCTCATGGGCTTGTTGTCGACGACGACCTCCACGCCTACCTTGCGCATGTCGAGCACCAGCCGCTCTTCAATCTGCTCGACGACGGCGCTGCCTGTGCCGGCCGAGAAAAACAGCGACAACGGCTTGCCGTCGGGCGACACCCGAATGCCGTCGGGGTCGCCCTCAGGGCGACGAAACCCGGCCGTGTCCAACAGCCGGTTGGCCTTGTTGAGATTGAAGTCGACCTTCGGCAGCGACGGGTGTGCGCCCCAATGCTGCGGCGGCAGATAAGAGTGCGCCATCGTCAACTGCTTGCTGTAGAGGTTCTCGACGATGAAGGTGCGGTTCATGGCATGGCCCAAGGCACGACGCACCCGCACGTCTTTCAGCCACGGGTCGTCGAGGTTGAAGTCGACGTGGGCCCACACCAACCCCTCGGCGCGCACCGCGTTGAACTTGCCGGGATGCGCGGCCACGAGGTCGGCGACAGCAGCGATGGACAACCCCGCCTCTGGCAACACCCCGTGCACCTCGCCCGCCAAGAGTGCGGCGGTGATGCCTTGGGCGTCGGGCAAAAAGCGCACCCGCACCTCGTCGATGAACGCCAACGGCCGATGCTTGTCGTTGCGCACAAACGTCATGTGCGACCCCTTCACCCACTCCTTCAGGCGATAGGGGCCATTGGCAAAGGGATGGCGGGCACTGCGATGGCGTTTGACGTCGACAAAGCCACCTCCCGGACGCGACAGCTGCGCCTTCAGCCGATGCTTGGGCAGACACGGGTGCACGGCAAATTTGTTGAAGAATGCATAGGGCTCACGCCAGGTGACGATGAGGGTTTTGCGGTCTTGGCCTTTGGCTTCCATCTTCAAAATGCGTTCGATGTCGTCGCGCTCGATGATTTCTTGCCCGGGGTCGTTCTGCATTTCAAACGCAAACAAGAAGTCGTCGGCGGTGACCGGGGTGCCGTCTTCCCACACGGCGCTCGACTTGATGTGCCAGGTGACCTCCATGTGCTGCACCTTGGGCTTCGGCTGGCCGGGCTCCGCTTCGGGCAGCAGACGCACCCCGCCGTTGTGCAGCGACGGCACCTCCACGGCGAGGTCGGGCACCAACTGCCATTTGTCGTCGTACATGGTGAGGTGGCGCTGGGTCAGCATGCTCAACGCCCGCGACGCCGCCGACTCTGCAAACAGCTGGCTTTGGTGCTCGGGCTCGACGGTGGTGGCCAACACCAAGGTGGTGCGTCCGACTTGCACGTCGGGGGGCGACGTCGGTTTCGCTTTGCGGGTCGACGACGATGAGGGCGTCGACGTCGACTGCGGACACCCCAACGCACACAACGACGCCACCAAGCCGAGGCCGAGCAAAACGCGGTTCATGACCACCTCTTCAACACAGCTTCGGCGGCAAAGAAGCCACACATGCCGTGCACGCCGCCTCCCGGTGGCGTCGACGACGAGCACAAAAAGAACCGAGGATGGCTGGTGCAATACGGCGATGGCTTGGCCACCGGCCGCGAAAACAGTTGGTCCCAGCTGGCGGCCCCGCCGGCGATGTCGCCCCCGACATAGTTGGGGTTGTATTTGAAAATGTCGTCGGCCGACGTCGTGAACCGCTCGAGGATGACGTCTTTGAAGCCCGGCGCGTAGCGCTCGATTTGCGCCTCAATGATGTCGGTGCGGTCGCGGCTGTCGCCGTTGGGCACGTGCACATACGCCCACGCGGTGTGCTGCTCGCCAGGGGCACGCTCGTCGTCAAACAGGCTCGGCTGCACCACCAGCACATAGGGCTTGTCGAAGATCTCGGGCACGTCGGGGCCACCTTTTTCAGGGGGCGTTGGCCATGCCGCCGCTTCTGAGGCAGCCAGCTCGTCGAGGGTACCGCCGACGTGCACCGTCGCCGTCTGCAGGAGTTCTTGCGCCGTCCATGGAATGGGTGCCTTGAGCGCCCAGTCGACTTTGAAGACGCCGGGGCCATACACGAACTTCTCCAGCCGTCGACGGTATTGCGGCGTCAGCTGTTCGCCGCAGCACCGGATGAGGGTGTGCACCGACGTGTCGAACAACACTGGCCCATCGGTGTCGAGTGCGTTGACGTCGTCGACGTCGACGTCACACACCACTTCACCCCCGAGGTCTTCGATGATGCCGACGAGGGCGTTCGAGAGGGAGACAGCACCGCCTTTGGGGAAGGGCCAGCCGTAGGTGTGGCCGGCTGTGTGCAGCATGAGCCCAATGGCAGCCGAAAACGCGGTGTCGAGGGGCAAGACAGAGTGGGCCGCGACGCCGGCAAACAACGCCTTGGCGCGCTCGCCCTTGAACTTGGCGTTGGCCAGACCTTCGGCCGAGCGCATGGCCGACAGGCCAAAGCGCGACAACACCAGCGGGCTGTCGGGAATGCCCAACGGCGCCATGCCGTCTTTGACGATGGCGTCGAAGTTCTCGTCGAGAAACGTGAACATCTTGCGGTAGGTGTCGGCGTCGACGTCATCGAGGTTGGCGGCCGTTTCTTCGACCGAGCGGTGACACACCACGGCGGTGCCGTCGTCGAGAGGGTGGCCAAACGGCAACGGCGGTTGCACCCAGCTGAAGCCGTGCTCTTCGAGGGGCAAGCTCTGCAGAAACCGCGACGCCACCGCCATGGGCAACACGCTGGCGCAGCGGTCGTGCCAAAACCCCGGCAGGGTCAGCTCTTCGGTGCGCAATCCACCGCCGGGCGTGGCATATCGCTCCACCACCTGCACCCGCTTGCCCGCTTGCAACAGCCGGATGGCGGCACACAGCCCATTGGGGCCGCTTCCGACGACGACGGCGTCGAATTTCTTTTGGGCGTTGGCCACGACGACCTCCTGCAACTCCGCCTCTCTCTGTGCACGTCATAGCAGCTTTTCGCCGGTCGCGGTGGTCGACAACGACGGAACCCAGCGTTGCAGATCCGCCCCTTGTGTTCGCGCGCCGCCGTACGCAAACTGCCGACGAACGACCTCCCACTTGGAGTCCGCATGCCGTCTGCCTTTCGCCTGTCTCGTCGCCTCAGCGTCGTCGCCGTTCTCGTCGTCACAGCCGCCTTGGCCACCGGATGTGCCCACCACCTCGGACACGCACCCACCGACCTCGACCTGCGTCACGACGGCAGCCCGCAAGCGAAGAACCACCTCTACCAGACCTACCAAGTGGCCTATGCCGACGGCGACATCCAACGGCCGGTGTCGGCGCAATACGAAGCCGACGCTGCCTCCGACGTCGCTGCCAACTATTTGTCGACGAGTCCGGCGGCAGGGGCAGCGTTGGAGACGCCTGCCGTCGCCCTCGACCGCTTTGTGCACGACGGCGCGTTCTACTCCGTGATGTTTGGCGTCGGCATCTCCACCGGCATCATCATCGGCCTGTACACCGGCGTGCCCCCGGCGCTGCAAGCGTTGAACGAGGGCGGCGACGCGGGGGCCGCCGTCCTCGACGGCGGCACCCAGATGCTCTACGGCGGCCTCGCCGGATTGGTGGCGTCCATTCCCCTCGTTTTCCTCGCCGACTTCGCCTTCAAACCCGTGTAGCGCGCGGTGGCCTCCGCCGACTACCGCTCGGCCGCGCGGCTGTACAACGAAGACTTGCGGGCACGCATCGAGCAGGGGCACGACGCCACCCCCACCGAACCCCAGAACACCCCGCCTGTGGGCGATCCTCCTTCACCGACGGCGCCGCCTCCCCAGCCGGCGCCGATGCCCGAGGCCACTCCCGACGACAAGGTCATCGAGCCCCCCGTCGTCGACGACAATGCGCCAGCGGAGCCCGCGCAGCCCCCGACGGTCGACGACGTCGACGCCAACCCGGCCGGCGCCGGCGGCGCTGACGAAGACGACGGCGCTGCCTCTTTGTAGCTGTGCTTGCACGGCGACGGCGTCGTGCACACAATGCCAACATGCTGCGCCCCGACGAGAACCTCACCGCCGTCAAAGCGTTCCTCGAACGCGCCCAACGTCCGGTCAGCGAGGGCGACGTTGCCGCCGGGTGTGGCATCGACATCAGCAGCGCCAAGCGCAACCTCTACGGACTGATGCGCACCCACCACGCCGTGCTGCAGCCCCACGACGACGGCATGCTGGTCTACGACTTCGGCGACACGTTGCGTCCGTTGGATGCGCCGTCGTTCACCGACCACATGAAGACCGTCGGACGCTGGCTGCTCAAAGCCTTCACCGTCGTCTACAAAGCCAGCTTGGCGGTGGTGCTCGTGGTCTACGCGGTCGCCTTCATCGTGCTCATCGTCGCCGCCGCGTTGGCGTTGTCGGCGGCGGCCGAAGACGAAGGGCCTCTCGAATTCATCGGCCACATGGTGCTCGGTGTGTTTCGCGCCATTTTCGACTTTGCCTTCTTTGTCGACCCGGTCGTTGTCGACGTGGCCTACACCAGCCGCACCGACCGCCATGGCTACACCTACAAAGAGCCGGTGAAAGAGTCGGAGTTCTCCAAAGCCCGCAAAAAGAAGAAGGCGGCCAAGGCAGGCAACGACGACGACAACGAACCAGCCAAGAAGGGGTTCATCACCAGCGTGTACGACTTCGTGCTCGGCCCCGCCCGCGTCGCCGTCGACGACCGCCACCAACACAAAGAAGTGGCTGCCTTCGTGCGGCAGAACGACGGCCTCCTCACCATCGGCCACATCCAAGCCCTCAGCGGCATGCCACGGCCCGAGGCCGAGGCGTTCTTCGCCCGCTTCGTCGCTGAGCAAGACGGCCACGTCGACATCACCGACGACGGTGTGCTCCTCGCGCACTTCGACGAGCTCATGCTGTCGACCTCCACCGACGCCGACACCACAGTCGAATACTTCTGGGACGAATACGAAGCCCCGCACAAGATCACGGGCAACAGCTTCGGCATGAACTTCGGCGTCGCCGCCGTCGCGGCTTTCAACCTCTTCTGTGGCGTGTTCATCCTCGACACCCCCGAGCTGTTGGGCGCGTCGTGGAGCATGTGGCTGGGTCTCATTCCGACGGTGATCTTCTCGCTGTTCTTCGTGTTGCCCCTTGTGCGCGCCCCCTACGTGTGGTGGCAGAACCACCAGCACCACAAACGCAACCTGAAGCGGCGGCTGTACAAGGCCATCTTCAAAGGCCAAGGCAGTCAACCCACGTTTGCCGACGTCGTCGCCCAAGCCAACGCCGTGTCCACCACCGAAGAGCGTCTGCACATCGATGGCAGCGCGGGGCTCATCAAAGACGTCGCCCAAGAAATCAACGTCGACGTCGACGTTGACGTCAACAAAGGCGACAAGCTGATGCTGCAACTGGCACAGCTGCAACGTGAACTCGACGCCCAACGCGAGCAACGCGTGACGCAAGAAGCTGTGGTGACGACGAGATAGCCGGCGCCGTCTTCATGCTGTTGCTTGCGAGTGGCATCAGCCCCTGAATTCGTTCTTGCGCTGGCTCACCACAGATCAACGACGCCACGTCCAACTCCTCATGCGCCCTTCGCTCACGTCGAGGGCGAAGAGGAGTCTCCATGCACACCCTGTTGGTCGCCGCCTTGCTCGCGGCAACGCCTGCGTCTGATGCGCCCCCCGCCGTCGAACCGGCCCCCGTCGTCGACAACCAGCCCCTCCTGCCCGTGCACACGTTGAAGGAGCCGCTGTCGACGGGGCCCATGCTGCAAGTCCCGCCGTCGTCTCCGGCCCTCCTCCCGGTGCCCACCCCGTCGACGGGCCACGCCCACCGCGCCATCGTCGTGCAGAAGGCCACCTCCAGCTGGAACGGCCTCTTCGGCTGGGTCGGCGTCACCGCCGGCACCGGCAACACGTTGTTGGAGCCCGGTGCCGCCGTACACGTCGCCGCCAGCTATCGCTTGCACTGGGTTGAACCTGAAGTTCTCGTCGAGACCGGCGTGTTCGGCGGCAACTACCACCAACGTTTCAGCTTCGGATCGCGGTTGTACATGCCGGCATTTGTCGACGTGCTCGACGACATTCGGCCGTTCGTCTCGCTGGCCTTCACCCACGTGCACGAGACCTACTGGATGAAAGCGCTGGGCGATCCCGTCGGCGCCTTCTTCTCGACGACGGCCGCCCACCTCAACGGCGTTGAAGGCGGCGTCGGTGTGTTGTTGCCCATCGACGTCTTGGTGCGGCCGGATCAACAGCAGCGCTACGACGTCATGGTGCGGCTGAGCATGGCCTACCTTCCGTCGCTGTTGGCCATGTCCATGCCCGGCATGAACCACCACCAAGAGCGGGTCTATGCCTTTGTCGAAGCGAGTGCCGCCATCCCGCTGTTTGAGCCACCCGCCGCTTACCCATGAATATTCGTACTGTTCTCGTCGTCAGAGAGGCAATCCATCTCTGATTGCATTTGAAACTCTGACGAAACGAAACTGACATGACCCGTTTGAACCAACTTCTCGCTGTCGAGAAGGGCACCAAGACGCGTGCATTCTCGACGCTGACCCAACTCAACAAAACGGTGCAGAAGCCCGCTCTTTTCCAAGGCTTCGCCAAGACCTACCGCCCCAAAGACGAAGACGGTGAGCGCTTCCCGCCCGAGGCCCAACGCGTGCAAACCAACGCCCGCGATGTGCTCGACGACGCGGCACGCGTCTTGACCGATCTCTTCGACGTCACCGCGGCCAAAGACGCCGCCAACCGCTCCGCCAAAGCCGACCTCGTCGTCGATGGCGAGGTGCTGTTGAAAGACGTGCCCGCCACCACACTGTTGTTTCTCGAGAAGCAGCTCGGCGACGTCCTCACCTTGGTGAAGAACCTGCCCACCCTCGATCCGTCTGACGAATGGGGCTTCGACGACGCGGCCAACTTGTACAAGTCGACGCAAATCGTCACCGGCCGCACCAAGAAGGTGCAACGTCCCATCGTGCTTTACGACGCCACCACTGAACACCCAGCGCAAACCCAGCTGGTGTCCGAAGACGTCCTTATCGGCCACTGGGAGTCGGTGAAGCACTCCGCCGCTCTGCCTCCACGTGAGAAGCAGAAGCTCGAAGAGCGCGTCACCGCCCTCATCGCCGCCGTGAAGTTCGCCCGTGAAGAGGCCAACCAGGTCAACGCCCCGACGCAGCACATCGGCAAAACCCTCTTCGACCACCTCCTGGGCAACTAGGAGACGAAACCACCTGTCGCCGCCGCCCGTCGATGGCGACACCTTTTGGAGACAGACTGAACTTGAGTCTCAAATTTCGTCGTCGACGTCGTGCAGGTTCGACTCCTGCCCCCCGCACCAATGCGGGGGTGGCGAAACGGCAGACGCAGCGCCCACGGCACAGGCCGATGGGTGTGGGCGACGACGACGCTGACACCTCAACGTTGCTCCAAATCTCAACCCAACGCAGTTGGCCCCGCCGTCCAAAGCGGATCGCCAAACACCCCTGCGTGCAGTCTCTGCGAGGAGAATCACCGGACGTCGGCTGAACTTCTGTGTCGCGGGTTCGAGTCCCGCCGGCCGCGCCACATGCGGCCGTAGCTCAGCGGTAGAGCGAGAAGCTGAATCTCATCGACGTCTTCACTGTCGTCTCCTCGAGCAAACCTGAGACGCAAGAGCCCACCGTCTGGCAACGACGGTGGGCTCGTTCTTTGTCGACGCGGTGGTCAGTCGCCGCCTTTGATGAAGAACTCCCCTTCGCAAAAGGCTTCTTCATCTGGCGTCAGGCGAAAGCGGTCGATGATGGCGTCGCGGCATTCTTCGCAGTTGCCCGCGTTCAATATGGCGTCGTCGTCGCACACGCTTTCGGCGTCGAGGCCGTCGGTCTCAAACCCTTCGCTGGCGAGAAAGGCGCCCAGGTTGCTGTTCAAGCAACGGTCGTGGCAGTCGTCTTTGCTGCCGCAGGCGCTTGCAGCGCAGGCGAAGAAAAGCAGGGCAAAGGTCAGGGGTCGGTTCATGAGGGGCTCCTTGTCATGAACCCTCTAGACCCGATTCGATTGCGAACAGTTCTGCTGATCCGCGGTCTATTTGATGAAGTCGCCCGAGAAGGCGAAGCCCAAGTAGGTGTAGGGCACGAACACCGAGACGTCGGCGCCGGTGCGCCAGCGGTGGTTGATGTGCCATTGCGCCAACAACAAGATGGTGGGTTTGTTGAACAGCGCGCCCTCGTTGTCGAAGAGGGTGAAAGCGACGAGCGGGCCGGCGCGCACGATGGGGCCGTTGCCAGCAAACCAACGCCGCATGAGGTCGTCGGAGGTGCGGTCGGGGTTGTCGAAGGCGTAGTGCTCTTGGCCATAGAAGGGCACGGTGACGGTGTTGCGCAAGCCACCGACCACGCGCATGCCCTGCCAGATGTCGAGGAAGCTGAGGTCGAAGAAGCCAAGGAGGTCGGTGTCGTTGGTGGCGAAGAAGCCGTGGTTCGGCGCCATGACGTCGTAGGTTTGCTCGTAGTACACGCGGTCGCCGCCCCGCACGTTGAAGTCGGTGCGAATCAGGCGAGACAGCGAACGCGCAGCGACGGGGCCCAGCTTGATCTTGAGGTCGAGACCCAGGGTGATTTGCGTGCCGGTGGTGCTGAAGTTCTTCTTGGGGTTGCCGTCTTCGAGGGCACCGAGCTCAGAGATCTTGCTGTCGGAGAAATCAGATGCGGGGTCTTCGAACGACTGAAAGATGCCGAAGATGCCGTAGTAGTAAAACGCGTCGAACCGCGCCCACAGACGCATCACCGACAAGGGCTGCAGCTCGGCGAGGGCGCCCATGCGGGTGAAGCCGCCACTGAACGTCGGCACCGCCGACACCCCGATGTAGTTGTCTTTGAACAGCGCGCTGTCGGACTCGTACAGCCGGTAGCGAATGCCAATGTTGTTGTTGGTGATGAGGCCCAGCGGGTTCAGCCGAATGACGTTGAGCGAGCTGTAGCGAATCTGCAGCGGCCCTCGGGTGGGCCCTGGGGCCGGCTGGATGATGGTGGCGTCGTCGAGCTCAGGCTTCTTCTTGCCGTCGGGCTTTGCTTTCGCAGACGCAGCGCCGTCTTCGGTGGCCTCCTCAGCGGGGGCCGACTCTTCTGCCGCGGCGGCTTTTTCTTGTGCCTGCGCAGGCAAGGCAGACAACAACACAACGAGAGACGACAGAAGGAGTGGGCGTTTCATACACCGGCTTGTCCTACACAAGCCGATTTGGAGTCAATCTCTGCCCCAGTTCTCGGCAAAGAAAAAGCCTCCCCGACCTAGAGCAGGAGGGGAGGCTCGTTCGTCTTGCGCAGGGCCAGCGCCTATTGCAGCAAGTTGAGCTTCGCAGCTGCACGCTCGGTTTCGGCTTGCAGGTGTGAGAAGTTGTCGTCGTCCGACGACACGGGGCCGAGGCCTGCCAGTTCTTTTTGGAACTTGGTGAGCGCCTCTTGTTCAGCCGCCTTGTCGACTTCTTCGGCCAACGACGCCAACTCGGTCATGACGCGCACGGTGTCATCGGCCACTTCGGCGAAGCCGCCCGACACCATGAGGTTCACGGCTTTGCCGCCAGCAGAGAACGACAGCACGCCGGTGCCCAGCAACGCCAGCAGCGGCGAGTGACCCGGCAGGATTTCCATCTGGCCAGCTTTGGTGGGCAGCACCACCGACGTGACGTCGGCGGGCAGGCGCACCTCTTCGTTTTTCACCGTGGCCAGACGGCGCTCGGGGGTGACGATGTCGAGTTTCATGAGAACACCTCAGAAGGTCGTCAAAGGGGGATGCGTCGAAGGACGGCCGATCAGGCCATCTTCTTGGCGGCTTCGACAACCTCGTCGATGGAGCCCTTCATGTAGAAGGCTTGCTCAGGGAGATCGTCGTGCTTGCCGTCGATGATCTCTTTGAAGGAGCGCACGGTGTCTTCGAGCTTCACGTAAGCGCCGGGGGTGCCGGTGAAGATTTCGGCGACGTGGAAGGGCTGGCTCAAGAAGCGCTCGAGTTTGCGCGCACGGGCCACCACTTGCTTGTCGTCGTCTGACAGTTCGTCCATGCCGAGAATGGCGATGATGTCTTGCAGGTCTTTGTAGCGCTGCAGGGTCTCGGCGACCTGACGGGCCACGCCGTAGTGCTCGTCGCCGACGATCTCGGCGCTCAGCGAACGCGAGGTGGAGTCGAGGGGGTCGACCGCAGGGTAGATGCCTTTGTCGGCGATGTTGCGGCTCAACACGGTGGTGGCGTCGAGGTGGGAGAAGGTGGTGGCCGGCGCGGGGTCGGTCAAGTCGTCAGCGGGGACGTAGATGGCCTGCACCGAGGTGATGGAGCCTTTGTTGGTCGACGTAATGCGCTCTTGCAGGGCGCCCATCTCGGTGGCCAGCGTCGGCTGGTAGCCCACGGCGGAGGGGATGCGGCCGAGGAGGGCCGACATCTCAGAACCGGCTTGGGTGAAGCGGAAGATGTTGTCGACGAAGAGCAGCACGTCTTGGCCGAACTCGTCGCGGAAGTGCTCGGCGACGGTGAGGCCGGAGAGGGCCACGCGGGCACGAGCGCCAGGAGGCTCGTTCATCTGGCCGAACACCAGCGCCACTTTCGACTCGTCTTCGTTGACCTTGCCGTCGTCGTGCAGCTTGATGATGTTCGACTCGATCATCTCGTTGTAGAGGTCGCGGCCCTCACGGGTGCGCTCGCCCACGCCAGCGAACACCGACAGACCACCGTGGCCTTTGGCGATGTTGTTGATGAGCTCTTGGATGGTCACGGTCTTGCCCACGCCAGCGCCGCCGAAGAGGCCGATTTTGCCGCCTTTGGCGTAGGGGCAGAGCAAGTCGATGACTTTGATGCCGGTTTCGAGCACTTCGGCTTGGGTGCTTTGCTCGGTGAACGACGGCGGGTCGCGGTGGATGGGCGCCGTGGTGTCGTTCTTGACGGGGCCTTGCTCGTCGACGGGCTCGCCGGTGACGTTGAGGATGCGGCCGAGGCAGGCGGTGCCCACGGGCATTTGGATGGGGGCGCCGGTGTTCACCACGGCAGCGCCGCGGCGCAGACCTTCGGTGGAGTCCATGGCGATGCAGCGCACGGTGTTCTCACCAAGGTGCTGGGCCACCTCGACGACCAGGTTTTCTTCTTGGTCGTTGATGGCGGGGTTGGTGACTTTGAGCGCGGTGAGCACTTTGGGAAGCGAGTTGGCGGGGAACTCCACGTCGATGACGGGCCCGATGATTTGGGTGATCTTCCCGTTGAGCAATGCTTCAGCCATGATGAGTCTCCTTGCAGCCTTGGGCGGTCGCCTGGCTTGAACCTGGGCGCGTTTTCGGCCGAATGCAGGAGCCGATCACGCGGTCAACGCGGCGGACCATGGCAGATGAGGAGCGGTTTGCAAGCGGTTTGGCAGGCGTTTGCGCGGTTTTTGCCGACCCGAAGACCACCTCGGTACTTCTCGAATAATTCAGCTTTTTTCGCTTCAAAGCCGAAACAGAAGCCGCCGGTGAATTCGACGCTTGGCGCGGGCAAATGCAGGTCTGCAAACCCTGCTTTGCGAGGTGTACAAAATAAGAACACGCCGGCCGAGACGCCGTGTCGTGAGATCCAGCGACAAAGGTGACGTCTTTTCATCAGGCCACGTAGACTGACCAGATGTCGCCTTTTTTCGGCCCATCCGCCCCAGAGGTTCACCGCAGATGACTTGCCCCTCATTGTTTGCTTCCGAGGCATCCACTCCCCAAGCCAAGCGGCCTGGGTCGCAGACTTCTGCTCTGCTGGCCGGATTCTCCCTCATCGAGCTGATGATCGTCGTCGCCATCGGCGGTGTGGTCGCCACGCTGGCCATCCCCTCCATCACCGGCGCCATCGAGGCCTCGCGCACGTCGGCTGCGGCACGCGAAGTCAAAGGCACCATCCAAAAGGCCCGCAACACGGCGCGCACCATGCAACGTTGTGTTCTGTTGGAGCGCTTGACCTCCACCCAGCTTCGCTACACCGCCTACGACGACGACACGTGCAGTTCGGTGGGAGCGCCGCCGGCCGCACAGCGCACGCTCTACTTTGACGACTACATCGACATCCAGTCGTTCTCAGCGATTCGCTTTGTGCCCCCCGCGGGCGGCCTCACGACTCCCTCGTCTGCCAAAATCGACGTCATGAACCCGAGCGGCGTGGTCGTCGAGAGCTTCACCATCTACCCCGCCATTGGCAGCGTTCGCGGCCTCAAGTGACCGTACGTTTTAGGCACCGACACTCTCGCATCGATGCTCCCGGAGCCCCCATGTTGCACCCTTCACGTGTTCCACCTCCCAAACGCAAGCGGCTGCGCAGCGCCCGCGGCTTTTCGCTGCTGGAGGTGATGATCTCGTCTGCATTGCTGCTGCTGGCCATCGCAGGGACCCTCTCCGGGATGGGCACGGCCATGCGGGTCTATGAGCACCAGCGCAAGACCTCCAACGCCATCAACATCGCAGAGTCGACCATCGAAGACCTGCTGTTGCGCTTTCAAGGCGACAACCAAACCAAGGTCAGCGGCAGCGAGTACGGGCCCCACTGCTACGACATCGATGGCAAGTTCCAGGCCGATGCCTCGTCGGGCACCTGTCCGACGACCACGTACTACCGCGCGACCTGGAAGTCGTCGGCCTCCTCGCTGCAAGGCATCGTGAACCTCACCGTCTACGTGCGGTGGGACGAGACCAGCGGCACCAAAGAAATCAACCTCACGACGTCTCGCAACTAGGTGGAGAAGGCTATGTTTGTTCAACGTTCGAACCCCGCGTCTGGCCGGGCGACTGTCGTCGCTGGCTACACGTTGCCCACCGTTTTGGCCATGGCTGCACTGCTGTCGGTGTCGGTGTCGGTGATGTTCTCTGCTCTGGTGTCGGCGAGCCGCTCCAGTGGCGACATGTTGCGACGGCGCAAGGCGTTTTACGCCTGTGACGGTCTGGCGCGCTCGGTGACGTCGCGCGCCCAGCAATACATGGCCATCGATTCGACGCCCACCAGCGCCGAACTGCGCACCTACGTGTGCGGCGGCACATGCCCTGGGTCTGTGTCGTCGCTGCTGCCGGCCAACTACAGTGTCACGTCGTTCACGGTCGACACTGTGGGGGCGAGTGAGGCCAGTGTGCCTCTGCCATCGGGCCCGTTCAAAGGCATGAACGCCCGTCTCGACACCATCGAAATGGCCGTCGAGGCAGAGCACAACACCATGGGCTACCGCTGCGAGACGGCGCAAACCGTGTCTTTGGGCAAAGTGGCGCTCTTTCAGTTCTACGTGTTCGGCGACACCTACTTCGACGGACACCCCGGCCCGACCATGACCCTCGAAGGCCGCGCCCACATCAACTACGACGCCTGCCTCGGTGGCAACATTCGGGCGTCGAAGGTGACCTCTGCTGGAAGCCTGTGGGCGGGTGGCAACGGCAACTGCCGCTACAACATCTGGAATGGCGTGCGCATTCGCGACGGAGGCGGCACCTACGTCAGCTTCAACACCGGCAACGATTCGTCGGTGGCGGGGTGGCACGACCGCGCGTTGACGACGTGGGACGGCAACGCCCTCGACGAAGCCCACGATGTGCCCAAGCTCCGTCCTCCTGTCACCGGGGACCCCGTGACCCAGCTGGGCGCCCACGCGCAAAACGCCAAAAACGAAGAGACCACCGGCGGCACCGGCGGACAAGCCGCGAGTGAAGACAACAGCCAGAACCTCCGCTTTCTCGTCGACCCCGTGCGCGCTGCCGACTCCACCGACGTGCGCGAACAGCGCTTTTCGTGGTTGGCCGACATCCGCATCATCAACGGCACTTGGTACAAGAACGACGGCACCTTCCCCGGAAAGGCCATTTGGTCAGACCACCCCGGCCGCTTCAACTTGGCCAACAACGCCATGCAGCTCGGCATGACCCTGCAGGGCTCGCAACAAGGCCAACGCGACATCAACGACGCCAACGGCTACGGCACCACGCCGATGCGCTACTCGCTGTACTCGTTCGGCAACACCAATGCGACGCAAACGCAGCTGGTGCGCGGTACCGCGGGGGGCATCAACGCACCCATGCCGGTCATTTCGTACGGCACCTTGGAGCGTCAGACCATCGCCGACGCCAACAACACCACCCACACCACACCCTTTTGGCGGACGGCCTCTTGGGTCACCAAAGAGCTGTGTCCGCAGCGCTTGGTGCAAGTGCCATTGGACCCTTTGTTTGCCGCAGTGGGCGGGGCCGTTCCTACCAACGTGTCGACGCTGTTGGGCGCCGGAAACACCATCTTGGCCGCTCGGGCACAAAACCACGGCACCAACCCCTACGAGGGAGCCAGCATTGACCCCGGCGCGTCGCCGGCAGGAATGGTGCCCAGCCCCATCTGGAATGAGAACACGGTCACGCACTCCAACTACCGCTCCATGTACTCCGGTGTGAACGCGGGCACCTGCACCAACGGCGTGCAGCTGACCTCGGGCGACGTCATCTTGAACGCTTCGCGGGGCGGCTTCTTCGATGGCCACCGCGGCGGCATGTACAGCAACATGGCCGACACCCAGTACCGCGCGCAGGTGTTGCCGGTGAACTTCGACGTCGAGGCCTTCGAGCAGGCCATGATCACCACCACTGGGGGCGAGCTTGGCAGCCACTTCTCAGGTGGCAACGACTTCAACGGCATCGTGTGGATCTCGTACCCCTACCCTGGAATGTTGAACGGCATGCAAAGCGGTGGCGACCGCGCCAACGTCGTCGTGGCCAACATGCAAGGCGACGGCACGGTCATGGGCGCCATCCCGTCAGGCACCCACACCGGCAACCCCATGGGGGCACCGCCGTTGATCACCGGCCGGTCCATCCTCAACAACGCCACCCTGGGATATGGCGGTCTGCTGTCGATCCCAGATGCCATCGCCTTTGCGGACACCAACGGTCTGCTTGCCCCTCTGCCCGCTGACACCATCGACATCGCAGCCGGCCACGCCCGTGGCATCTCTGCGGCCGACTTCACGCCGTCGTCTGCGTCGGCGCAGGACGTGTTCGCGACACACGTGCCGTCGATCAACATCAGCCACTTCACGCACAACCACCACAACACCACGCAGAATGAACTGCCGTTCCCGTTGTGCACCAACGACGCTGGTTTGCTCACTGCAGGACGCGACCCTGTCACCAACCGTTCAAACTACGCCCGCTTCGGCCCCTCTGGGCAGTTCCACGTGTCTCGCTGCTCGGACTACATCCCGGCCAACGCTGCGGCCACGGGAACCCCCGGCACGGTCGGCGGCTGGATCACCGGCGTGCGCGTCATGAACGGCCGCAACTTGAACTCGAGCGTGTTCAAGAAGGGCTTGTCGATCATCACCAACATGCCGGTGTACGTGCTGGGCGACATGAACAACGACTCCACCCCCTTCAGCGACGAGACGCTTCCGGCGAGTGGCTCTGGAGAGTGGATTCCACTCTTGATCGGCGGCGACGTCATGTACCACATGTCCAACGCCTGGGTGGACAACCGCGCCAACTGGGCGACGTACTCGCGCGAAAACGACCGTCGCGCCATCGTGACGACCTTCAACATCGCCGAACTCATCGGCTGGGTTCCCTCTCACGGCGGTGTTGGTGGCACCCGTTTCCACAACTTGCAGGGCTACCTGGAGGATTGGGGCGGTGTGAACCACAACATCAACGGCTCGGTGGCCATCGGATGGAAAGCCGTCGTCAACCGCAACAACCGGACGTCCGGCGGCGCCTACGCCTACACGCCGCCCTACCGGAACTGGTCGTTCGACACCAACTATCAGTACTTCGTGAACCAACCGCCAGGCACGCCGACCTTCGACGTGGCCGCCACGCGGAAGTTCAAGAGGGACTGACGACATCCCGGGCGAACCTTCAGAAGATTCGCTGCGAAACGCCACCTTCGGGTGGCGTTGTTCGTTGGTGACGTCGTAAGTTGGCGGTCTGGTTTTTGTTTGGAGAAAGCATGTCCCACCCGTCGTGTGTACGTCTTGGCAGATTCATGTGTGTGGCCACGGCCGTGGTGCTGGTGACGGCCTGCTCCAGCGGTGCGAAGAAGAAACACAAAGGGGAGCTGCAGGTGCAGCCGGCCCAGGTGCAGCTCGGCAACCGATTTGTCGACGACGAACCCACCGAAGGACGCCTCACCTTGCGCAACAGCGGCAAAGGCCAGTTGCGCATTGTCAGCGTCACCATGGAAGACGGCGCTGACGACGACGCCACCTGGGTGGTGCGCACCGACGAAGCCCTGCCCAAGGCGTTGAACCCGGTGCAGTTTGTCACGGCACGGGTCAAGCTCGACGAGGGCGCGCCCGCCGGAACATACGCCACCCACGTCGTGGTGACCTACAGCAGCGCAGAGGGGGCGGCACAAGGCACGGCGAAAGTGCCGGTGTCGCTGCGGGTGATGGAGCAGGCCGATTGCGCGTCAGACAACCCGTGCGTCACCGCCACCTTCGACCGTCTGAAGAACCGTTGTGTGCGAACGCCCGCCTCGGGCGACAACTGTGATGACGGCGACGACTGCACCGAAGACGACACCTGCAGCAACGGACAATGCCTCGGCAAGCGCATCACCGAAGGCGAATGCGGCAAGGCGTCGGCGGCGTGTCAGCCCGGGGAGTGCGACGACGCTCCTGTGCCTGAGCGCTATTTGGGCAAAGACGGTCGCCTGCGTGAAGACTGGCGCGAGCAACACTGACGTCGTGCACAAAAAGGGCAGCACATGAACATGAGCGGATTGGCAGTTGGCTGTCTGACGTTGCTGATGGCGACGCCGGCGGTGGCGTTTGAAGGCATTCTCGACGTGCGCGTCACGGCGGGAGGCAAAACCGGCATGGGCGAACTGTATCTGCGGGAGGCAGGCGACCTGCGCGCAGACGTGCCCATCACCGATCCGGTGTCGGGCACCACTTGGCGCAACACGGTGTTGGTGCGCGCGCCGCGGGAGGGGCAGTCGCGTCCGTTGGGCATGGCGCATGTGTTGCACAACACCCGGCAGTGGGAGCGGCACACGCTGCGCGACGCCAAGCTCGACAAAGAGCGCTACCTCGTCGAGCTGCTGGGGGTTGAGAAGGTGTTGGAGCGCCCCACAGAGCATGTGCGGGTCATCGACTCCCAAAGCGGCGACGTCCTGGAGATGTGGCTGGCCCAAGGGGTGAGCGACATGAAGCTCATCGACCGCGTCTTCTTGCAAGCGGTGCGGTACGCGTCGAGTTTGGCGCTGGCCCTCGACGACGACAAGAAGTGGGCGGCGAAGGGCAAAGGGTGGTTTCCGCTGAAGATGCACTTCAAGAAGAAGTCGAATGGGGCGGAGGCGCTCTTCGAAGTGGTGCGCATGACGGAGAAAAAACTGGAGCCGTCGCTGTGGGCCATTCCCAAGGGATACAGCCAGGGGGCGCTGCCCATGAGCCCCTTCTCAACGTCAGACGAGCGCAAAAAGAAGCACGATCCCCTCGGTGACGCCGCCAACAAACTGCAAGGGCTGTTTGGGCGTTGAGCTCCTTGGGCGCTTTCATCCGGTTGATGTGCGCAGGCGTCGCCTTGTTCGGCGCAGGCGCGGTGCATGCGCAACAAGACCCCGCCTCGTCGACGCAGGCGCCCTCACAGCCGCAATCGGTCGGTGCTGCAACTCCCCACACGCCAGACACAACACCTGCCGAGCCGCCTCCAACGACGAAGACGTGGCACCACGTTGTCGACGGCTTGCGGTTGCCAGCGTCGGCCGTGCACATCGGCCGCACTGCGGCGCCTGCATCGCCTGACGTCGTCGACAGCTGGGAGATGGTGGTGACCGGGTTCGGGCATCTGTGGGTGGTCGACCCCGCCACCGGCACCCCCTTGCAGAAGGCCAAGACCTGCACCGGGGTCGTCGATGCTCGACGGCTGCGCCCGCAGGTGTGGATGGTCGTCTGCCAGTCGCAAGTCGACATCGTGGGCCTGCCCGGTGGGGAGCGGCGCGTGTTGCATCACTTCGCTGTCGACGCGGCCGTGCGCAGCGCGGTGACGACGTCAAACCACCTGTACACCACGTCGGCGAAGTCGGTGCGGCGGATGCGGCTCAGTGATTTCGAAGTCGACCTCGAGGTGAGCCTGCCCGACGTGGTCGACGAGATCGTCGTCAGCGACGGCGGCGTGGTGGCGCGGTCTGGGCCGGCGACATTTGTGTTGGGCGGCAACGGGCCGCAGGTGTTCAGCACCGACCTCAAACGTTTGTTGCGTCTCAGCCACGACGGCAAGACGTTGTTGGCCGTGCACGACGCGGGCGACTTGGTGTGGGTGTCGTTGACCACCGGTGACATCGTCGCCCGCCATGGCGAAGCCGTCGACGTCGACAACGTCGTCGCTGGCGAAAGCGACGCCAACGGATTGTTGGCGGCGTACGTCGAGCACGGCACCTGGCAGGTGGCGTCGACGACGACCAAGACAGCGACGGTCACCTGGGCCGAGCTGGGTGGCCGCCGCAATGCCCGCACCGTCGGCCACGTCGACGACGACGTGTTGTGCGTCGCACGTCAACAGTTGCACTGCACCAGCCGGGCGGTGCCGCCAATGTCGACGTGGGCGTCTCGGCTGCCGCCGGTGTTGACCGAGACAGAAGCCGAGCCACCTGCCGACGTGCGTCTGGAGTGGGCCGCCATCGTGACCAACGGACTGGCGGTCGGCGCTGGCGTGGGGTTGGGCATGGCGTCGATGGTGCCGCTGTTGCTGCACGCCGACATCGACGTGGGGGAGGCGGCGTTCATTGCGGCGGCGGGGATTCCGGGCCTGTTGACGTTGGCGGCATCGGCAACGGCAGGCGTCGTCGGGGGCATCACCCTCATTCTTGGCGTCATCGCCCTCGTCGAAGCAGAGGAGTTGCGGTCGACGCAGGCGTTGTGCTCGGCGCAGTCGATGTGCAACGACCTCTTCGCCGACTGCCTCGACGGGCTGGCCTTTGTGTTTCTCGCCGTCGCGGCGGGCGCGGCGGTGGTGCTGGTGCCCACCGTCGTCGCTGGCCCCTTCTTGTATGGCGGTGCGTTGGTCGGCGCCGACAACCTCGTCGGAAGTTCGCCATCGTCACCGTGGACGGCGGGAACGGCAGCCGTCGTCGGTGCCACCGTCACAGGCATCGGCGCGGCCCTGCTCGTCGGGCAACTCCCGGTTGAGCCATGGGCCGCCGCCGCCTTCGGCCTCGGCGCGGCGTCCCTCGGGGGGACGACGGCCTACAGCCTCACCAGAGGAATCGAGTAGGTGCTCGGCCGTCTCAAGCACGGCATTGGCTGCGTTGCTGTGCTTCTCGCTTGGTCACGGGCACTCGCTTCGCGACTGCCTTTGAAGTTTTGGCGAGCCAAAACTTCTACCCACATGGTCGCTCCCTCGGTGCGCTCCCCGCGCCAAACGTTGTTGACGTCGTCGAACAGCTGAGCCGAGCACGCCATCCCGTTGGCGACATTGAGCACGACGCGGATGGTGGCGTCTTCGGTTGACGCACCGAGAATCTCAGCTGTTAGGCGTCCGTCATGGTTCTCGCGGGACAAGACCGGCCTCAAAACGGCGTGGCTTCAACAAGCTCGCCGAACAATGCTTCGCCACACACGTCGAGGGCGTCATCGTCGTTCGGAAACTCCACGACAAACACGGTGTCTGCGTCGTGTCGCTCGGCGTCGATGACTTTGAGCTTTGTGGGGAGGCCATAGGACTCGACCATCTGAAAGACCTCTCCGCTTTCACTGCAGTCGAAGTAGATGCCGACCTCGCGGTCGTCGCAGACGATTTCGAGTGTCAATGGCTCACGTGTCGTGTCGTCGACGTACTCGAGGAGTTCGCCTTGGTATTGGTCGCCGAAGACGTTCGTGCCAGTGATTCTTTGGCGCACCTTCCAGTCGGACAGCTCGACCAAGTCGCCTTCGAAGAAAGGCGCCGTGCTGATTTGAATGCGGGTCATTGCCCACCGCACGTTCTGGCCACAGGGGGCGTTCAGGTCATCGGGATAAACCGTTTGGTAGTACAGCTCGCATCCCTGAGAAAGGGTCAGGAAAGCGAAGAGAAATGCGGATTGCGATGCGATTTGGATGGGTCTCATGTCTTCCTCATTCGTGGCGGCTGACCACAACGCTTTTCAATCGAAAGGCGCCCGAATCAAGACGGGGTCGTTGATGTTGTGACCGCCTTGCCTGCTCCAGCATTTCACTCGCCCGTCGTTCATGAGTGCACATCCTCGCCCACCCCCGACGTGAACGGACACGGCGCCAAACAACGCGGAAACTTCCTTCGGCTCAGGGTGGAAGTTTCCGTAGGTGATGAATGCATCCCAACAGTAGACCTCGCCCGAAGCTGTTGCAGCGCAGGCATCCACCATTGTCGACGACATGTGCACGACGGGTCCGATGTCGAAAACTTGGGCCAACGTGAAACCGTGATTCTCATGGCAGGAGGTCGGAGACTCTCTTGCATCGCATCCAGCTGGCCCCCAGCAGATGAGCTTGTCGTCGAGGTTGCGCGCGCAGGTGTAGCCTGAAGAACCGCCCCACACCGCGTCGTACGGGCCATGTTCAGCAACCGCATAAGCGTCATTGGGAAGGCCGTGCTCTTGCCCGAGCCTCCCCCAGGTGTCCAAGCCCCAGCAGGCGATGTTTCCGTTTTCGAGGAGCGCGCAGGTGTGAATCCGACCCGCTGTCATTTCCACCACGGGCTCACGTCGCAGCAGAATCAAAGGCACTCCGTCGAGGGTGCGACCTAAAGATGAAAAGTAGTGGGTCTCATTCTCCCAGCACTTAACGCCGCCGTCGTCGGTTCGACTGCAGCCGTGCCAACGCCCCATCACCAACTCGTCTGCCTCCGCCAACCGTGTTGCCTGTTTGGGGTGTTTGATGTCGGTGTCATCGTTTGCCTTGAGCGGAAGCTGCCCCCTCGACCACCCCCAACACCACCAGCTGTCGTCTTGAAGTTTCGCGCACCAGGAGTTCGCACGCGCAGCGACGAGTTCGACCACCCCTTGGATGCCGTTGACGCGATGAGGAGAAAACGGGCGTTCTGCATCCCCGCCCCAACACCAAACGCTTCCGTCGATGCGGAGTGCGCAGGTCTCCCAGTCACCGGAGGCGAGCGAGACTGCTTTGAGCGGAGGGTCTGCGGTTTTTGGCGGAGCAGGGCTCGTTGCAGGCGGGCTGCAGCTGGCCAATCCAACGATGCATACGAGGAGGGGAGCTGCGCGCATGTTCCCAATTTAGCACAACCGCTCCCTCTGTGCGCGTTGTCGTTTGCAGGGTGGATGTTGAGGGGAAAGAAGCGGGCGGCGTTGAAGCAGGACATGGATGGTGTGCTTGGGTCTTTGCTTCGCAAAGCCGTTGCGACGATTTGCTGGGCAAACCGTCGACATAGGCAAACGCCTGCGCTCGAAGCGGTGAGGTGAGTGTTGGCAAAGCCAAGACTCTCAAGGCAAACGCGAGCAAGTGACCACGACCAGACGGTGAGGTCGTCGACTTCAATCACCCGAAGCTGAAGGCCGTTTCAAGTGCGGGAGTGGCAAGGCGCGAGCAGCGGACTGACGGAGCAACCTTGAGGGTAGAAGTTTTGGCTCGCCAAAACTTCAAAGGCAGTCGCGAAGCGAGTGCCCGTGACCGAGGGAGCACCGGAGCAACGCAGTAGACGGAGTGCCTGAGGCGGCCGAGCTCAGTCGAGGTCGGCTAGGTCTTCGGCTAGGTACGACAGAATGACCTCGTCGAGAGACTTCTCGGAGATGAGGTCTTCGCCAAAGATGGTGTCGGCGCGGACGGCCTCGGCGGTGATCTCTTGCACCGGCGGTAGGCTGTGGGTGGCCTCGGCGGCGGCCGGGGCAGGCATGGGCGCAGACGCGGTGATGGCGGGGCCATCTTTGGGGCGGCCGGCATGGGCGCTGGCGCCGGCCATCATCGACGTCGACGGCGATTGCACCGAAGGGTCGGTGTTGAGCGGCGCCGGGCCGTTGAGGTGGTGCACGTCGCCCGTCTCGACCTCGTCGTACACGCCGTTGATGAGGTTGCGCAGCATTTGTTTGTGCTGCTCCTCCATCATGGAGCGGACGGTCTTTTCGAAGTCGGGTTGGCCGACGATTTCGGCGTACGTCGTCTTCTTCGACGACAGGATGTTTCCGCCGACGAACAAGTGCGTGATGATGTGGGGGTTCTTCGAGCCCGAGTCTTCGGTCTGGATGTGGAAGACGCGTCCCTTGTGCTTGATGTTGTGATTGAAGCCAGGGACCATCGCCGCGCGCACCTACAGACGTCTCCGACGTGAAGACGTTCTCCACGAGTAGCAAAATCGGGCGCGAAAGGGCAACAAAGTGTCCTGCAGGGTGAAATTCGGGGGCAAGCGCCGACGAACACCCTCCACCTGCCGATTGCAGGCGCCAAATGGCACGGGAAATGGCGGATCCCGCCTGCCGCTCTCAAACAGAACGAATTTCTGCCGACCTCTTAAGTGACGCCGTTTGCGGCCGTGGTGCACCTCTTGCCTCACCTTCGGCCCTGAACGTTTCGGCGGCGGTGGAGGACGGCATGAGCGCAGCTTTGCAGCATCCTTGGCAGACCGCGTTGCGGTCATCGCGCCTTTGGCGGTGGACGACGCTGTTGGCGTTGTCGCTGTTGTTGGCTGCGCCTCGTCCGAGCGGCGCCCCGGCGCACAACCCGGCGTTGTCGCCGCAGTTGGCCGAGGCCGCTCCGCATCCTGCGTTGCACGCGCAAGACGTGGCCCACCTCATGTTGGTTGCGCTGCACCATCAAGACGCGCACGACCCCACCGTCGGCGTGCGTGCCGCATTGCGCTTTGCCCCCGACAACGACGTCAGCCTGCTGCGCAAAATCGCGGCCGTGGAGCACATGCTGCACGCGCCCGCCTACGCCCCTCTGCGTCGGGCCCACCACGTGTGGTTGAGCACGCCCACCAAAGCAGGCGACCAACTCCGTTATGTGGTGCGCACCCGCAGCCTCGGCGACCACCACGCGTTCACCCTGAGCCTCGCCCTCGACGAGAACGGCGCCTGGCGGGTGCGCGCGCTGCTGCCGTTGCACAGCTTGCCGACGGGAGCACCCATGCGCGCCTTGCCGCTGCAGGTGCTGCCAGAGCGCGCCACCCAATTCTGTCTTGCTCGAGGAGACTTTGATGCCTGATGACGCCATGCCCCCGTCTTCATCGCTGATGGTGCAGATTCTCAACGCGGCGCACACCGCGTCGTGTTCAGACCTGCACCTGCGCGTCGGCAAGCCGCCCTACGGACGCAGCCAGGGGCGGCTGTTTCCCATGGAGGGCGCCGCCCTCAGCGAAGGCGACATCAAAGGGATGATCGAGGCCACTGCGAAGCGCACCATCCCTGACGACGTGCACAGCTTCGAATACTCCTTCGATCAGACGGGCATCAGCCGCTTTCGCGGCCACGCCTTTTTGGAGAACGGCAAGTGGTCGCTGGCGTTGCGCACCGTGCCGCTGCAAGTGCCGGGCTTCAACGAATTGCGTCTGCCGCCCGTCGTCAAACGCTTCTGTGAGCTGTCGCCGGGCTTGGTGCTCATCTCGGGCCCAACGGGCTCGGGCAAGTCGACGACCTCGGCCGCCATGCTCGACCACGTGGTGCGCAACGAGCTCATCCACCTCGTCACCGTCGAGGACCCCATCGAATACCGCGTCGACTACGGCCAAAGCTGCGTCAGCCAGCGCGAAGTCGGACGCGACGTCACCGACTTCGTCACCGGCATTCGCGATGCCATGCGCGAAGACCCCGACGTCATCTTCGTCGGCGAAGTGCGCGACAAAGACTCGCTGGAGGCGGCGTTGAACGCCGGCGAAACCGGCCACACCGTCATCTCGACGTACCACACCCAGACAGCCGCCCACACCATCCGCCGCATCGTCGGCAGCTTCCCCGTCGACGAGCAGCAGGGCATCCGCGACCGCCTTGCCGACAGTTTGCGTGGCATCATCGCGCAGCGGCTCATCCCCGTGCAGAACGGCCATGGCCGCGTGTTGTGTTCTGAGGTTTTGGTGAACAACTACTCGGTGAAGGAGTGCATCCGCGATCCGGTCAAGCTCAAGGGGCTCACCCAACTCATCGAGAAGAGCAACGCCGAAAACATGCACAGCTTTGACCAGTCGCTGGCGAACCTGGTGCGCAGCCGGCTCATCGACCCCAAAGTCGCGCTGTCGCATGCGACGAGCCCGAACAACCTGCGGCGGTCGTTCAACGGCGCCTACTGAGTCGATGACGTCGTCACCAACGAAAAAGGCTGGCATCCACGCCAGCCTTCTTTGTGTTTGGGAACGTTGGGCACTACGCCGTCGTCGAGGAGGCCAACAACGCGGCGGCGCCTTCGGTTTCGCGCCAGCGTGTCCACCGGTCGCGCCACACGTCGTGGATGAACGGCACGTCGTGCTGCAACGTCTGGCCGGCGATGGGCGACAACAACGCCGATGACGACGACGACATCAACTCTTGCACATGGAGGATGGGCTCGTCCCAGGCGTGCAGCGCCAAGTTGAAGGTGCCCCAGTGCACCGGCATGTACGCTTTGGCGCCGAGCACGTGGTGCATGCGCACCGCCTGCTTGGGGCCTAGGTGAATGTTGCCCCACGACGGATGCCAGGCGCCGGTCTCGATCATGGCGATGTCGAAGGTGCCGAAGCGGTCGCGAATGCCTTCCAAGCTCAACGCCTCCCTCGACGACGGGTCAGGGCCAACGCCCTCGAACTGCAAGTTGTCGAAGGGGCCGGTGTCGCCGGAGAACCACACTTTGTGCTGGGAGCCGATGAAGGCCCACGACGCCCACAAGGTGCGGTTGCCGGTGCCGGGTTGTCCACGTCCCGAGAAGTGTCGGGCAGGAGCGGCATGAAGCTCGACGCTGCCGCCTTTTTTCGTCGGCACCTCGACGCTGTCGTACCAGTCGAGCTCGGTGATTTGCTCGACGGAGATGCCAAAGCGCTGCAAGTGGCCGCCGACGCCGAGGGGCACGTAGAACATGACCCCCGACTTGGCGATCTCGACGACAGCGGCGTGGTCGAGGTGGTCGTAGTGGTCGTGCGAGAGCACCACACCGTCGAGCGGAGGGAGCTGGGAGACGGTGAGGGGCATCTCGTGAAAACGCGCTGGGCCCAAGAACTGAAACGGCGACGCCCGCTTGCTGAACACGGGGTCGGTGAGAAACAGCCCGCCGTCGATGGCCACGAGCATGGTGCTGTGGCCGAGCCACGTGATGCGCAACCCGTCGTCACGACGGTCGATGGCCTCGACGTCAGGCGTCGTCGTCGGAGGTGGTGTTTTGGGCACGCGCTCGACGCTGCGGTCGAGGTACTCGAGGGAGGTCTTCAGCATCTTGCCCGGGTCTTCGACCTGGGGGGTGGGCAAGACGTTTTGCACCACGCCTGCTTTGAAGTTGGGCGAGCCTTGAATGCGTTCTTTGCGTTCACCGGCGGCTTTGACGATGGCGTCCATGGGCGGTCTCCTGTTCGTCGACGTGTCAGGCGGCGGCGTGTTGAGGCTCTTCTTTGAAGAAAGGGCCGACCAGCGACTCGGTCAAGGTCCAGAGTTGTTCGGCGACGTTCTCGTCGAGGGCGGGTTTGGCGATGGCGCTTTCACCGACTTTGCCGATGCTGTCGCCCAACCGGGTGGGGCCATAGTAGGCACCGTCTTTGGCGTCGGGCCAGGCGGCGGCGAGCACCAGCGGATAGGCGCCTTTTTCGGCCGACTGCGCCCACAGGGTGTTGGTGACTTTGTACAGATACTTGAAGAGTGCGCTGCCGCCCTCCATGCCCACGCCTGCCGACTGCAGGTTGGTGGCGCTGTAGCCGGGGTGCACGGGGATGGACTTCACCTTGCTTCCTCGACGAGAAAGACGACGCGACAGCTCCAAACCGAACATGATGTTGGCGAGCTTCGACTGCCCGTAGGCGTCGGTGGCGGAGTACGCGCGCGATTGCCACGTGAGGTCGTCGAGGTCGATCTTGCCGAACTTGTGGGCGATGGACGACACCGGGACGATGCGTCCGCCGCTTTCTTCGACGAGGTCGAACAACAACGCTGCCAGCTTGAAGTGACCGAGGTGGTTGGTGGCGATTTGCAGTTCCCACCCTTCGTCGGTGCGGGTCTCGGGAGGCTGCATGACGCCGGCGTTCAAGATGAGGGCGTCGATGCGAGGGCAGGCGTCGCGCAGTTCGCGTGCGGCGTTCTCGACGCTGCCTTGGTCAGCAAGGTCGAGGCGCACGAAGGAGACATCGGCGTCTTTCACATGACGGTGCACCTCGTCGATGGCGGCGTTGGCTTTGGCCTCGCTGCGGGAGGTGAACACCACGCGGGCGCCTTTGCCGACGAGGATTTTGCTGGCTTCGAGGCCGAGCCCGCTGTTGCCGCCGGTGACGACGTAGGTTTTGCCATGAAGGTCGGGAAGTTGGTTTGGGGTCCAGCCAGACATGATGCGCTCCTGGTGCAATCACGGCACCTGAAGCGGTGTCGATGATGACACCCTAAAAACGCATGAGACCTCCGACAGTCGCGAAACGCGCCAGCGTTGTGTTGAACAGTGCCAACACCGCAGCCGGACGCGTCACGCCGCTCACTTGTTTGAAAACATTACATGTTTCGCATGCGGGCTTGGTGCATGGCGCGCATGGCCTGGTTCAGTTCAGACTGCGAGACCTGCCCGTCGCCGTCGCGATCCAGCCGCGAGGCCAGCTGGTCGCCGTTCAGCACCCGGCCGGTGTTCTGCGAAATCTCCTTGGCGAAGTTGTCGAGGACGTCTTTGGGGATGGCCGCGTTTTCACTAACGGCTTCAAACACAGCATCGGGCTGCTGACCACGATGCGCTTGGCGCGCTTGTTTGGCTTCTGCTGCCGTGACCGTGCCATCGCCATCGGCGTCCATCATGCCTTTGAGGTCGTCGGCGGTGACGGTTTGCCCCGTCTTCTGGGAGATCTTGTCGGCGAGCGTCTGCAACTCCGTGTCGCTCAACACGCCGTCGCCGTCTTGGTCGGGTCGAGGCGGACGACCTCGACGTGGCCCACGCATCTCATTCATGGCGATGCTGCCGTCGCCGTTTTTGTCCATCTTGGCGAGGAGGTCGTCGGCGGTGATGGTCTGGCCGGTTTTCTGGGAGATCTTGTCGGCGAGGGTTTGCAGTTCTGTTTTGCTGAGCCGAGCCATTTCGCCAGAAATGGCCTTGTCGAACCCTCGGGTTCGTACGCCGTCGCCGTTTTGGTCGAGGCGGGCAAAACGTTGGGCGCGGGACATGCCGCCACGAGTGCTGGGTCCGATGTTCATGGGTGTCTCCTGAAGTCAGGCGGCTCTGCCCGCCATGGGTAGGGTTTCGGCGTCACCCTGCTGTGCGTCGTCGGCCGACACATTTGTGAAATGTTCTGACGTGTTCAGCCGCGGTGGTCGTGAAGTTCGTCGCCCACAAAGCGGTAGCCACGGCCGCGCACCGTGCGAATCAGTTGGGGGCGACGTGGGTTCTCTTCCAACTTGTGTCGCAAGCGCGAGATGCGCACGTCGACAGAGCGGTCGAACACCCCTTCAATGTCGCCGGTGACGGCGTCGACGATCTCTTCACGGCTGAGCACGTCGCCTTCGGCGCGCATCAACGTCGACAACAAAGCAAACTCGTGCGACGTCAGCTGCACTTCTTGGCCCCGCACCGTCACCGTCGACGCCTCTGGATGCAGCTGCAAGCGCTTGTCGGCCGACAACACCGGACGCGCCGCCCGTCGAAACCGTTTGAGACGTCGCGCCGCAGACTTCAGCCGCGCTCTCAATTCACGCGCGCCGACGGGGAGCAACACGAAGTCGTCGGCGCCAGCTTCAAAGGCCACGGCAGGGTCATCGCGGCGAAAGTCATCTGCGACGACAACGACGGCGCATTGCAGACTCCAGGTGGTGAGCTGCACGGTGTCGTCGACGACATGCCAAGGCACGACGACGACGTCAAAGTCGGCCGCCGCTTGCAGGGCATCCAGATCGTTCGTCGTCGACGTCACCACCGACAGCGCGGCACCGTTCAACTGCGGCACGAGCGCCGCGAGGGCACCGGTGGCATCACAAACGACGACGCGAAGCGTCGGGGCGTTGTCCAACATGACGGCTCCATGCCTCCCTCGTCACCAACCCCGCAGCCAAAGCCTGCGTAAAGCCTGCGGTGAAAAAAGAGCATGTGCGCAGATCCGCCTTGCCGATTTCGTCGTGGTTTTGCATGTCGCTGCCGTCCCCCTTTCTGTTGGATGTCCCATGCAAAAGTCGCCTCTTCTGTCGTTCTTCTTTCTCACCGCCGGCATCGCCCTCGCCGTGGGCTGCAGTGACCCTGCCGCCAACAAAGCCAAAGCCGACGTGAAAGAGGTGAAGACCGACGCCACGAAAGTCGCCACCCCCAAAGGCAAGCCGGTGGCGTTCACCGAAGAAAACGGCACCGTCGTCTTCGTGGCGTCGAAAGCGTCGGGTTCTGAAGAGCAAGGCCGGTTCGAGAAGTTCAAGGGCAACTTTTACGTCGAGGGCGACGTCGTCACCGGCGCCCAAGTCACCATCGACATGAACTCCGTGACCACGGCGTTGCCCAAGTTGACGAAGCACCTCAAAAACGGCGATTTCTTCGACGTGCCGAAGTTCCCCACGTCGACGTTCACCACCACGTCCATCCAGAAGAAGACCGGCGACAAAGGCGAGACCCATGTCGTCACCGGCGCCCTCACCCTGCGCGGCGTCACCAAAGAACTGACGTTCCCGGCGACGCTCAGCAAGTCTGAGAAGGGCCACAGCCTCGTCGCGGAGTTCGCCTTCGACCGCCAGCCGTTCGGCGTCGCCTACAAAGGCCGGCCCGACAACCTCATCAACGACAACGTCGTCATGAAGCTGAAGATCGACGCGAAATGAGCGACGCCGTCGCGCCGCCACGAGACGCCTCCCTCGGGAGGCGTTTTCATTTGGTGTTGCTGGTGTCGGACGCATCGTCGACGACGAGCGGCACCGGTGTGCTGTTGGCGAGGTCGTTGGCGAACATGGCGTCGACGTGGCGCACCAAGGTTGGGTCCCAACACACCACCGTGCTCTCTTGGCAGCGCACGCCGCTGGCGTCGTAGTTGAAGCTGCCGATGGCGGCGGCGACATGGTCGAAGGCAAAGACCTTCGAGTGCAAATACGACCGATATGCGTAGAGGTTGACGTCGCTGCCGACGAAACCCTCGTGCGCGTCTGACAAAAAACTGGAGCCGAAGAGCGACCCCAACTGCGCGGGCATCGCTCTGCTCTTCAGCAGGCCAGGGCCGTTGGTGAGGATGTCGACGCGGCCCTTCTTTTTCGCCGCCAACGCCACGAGCGTGTCGCGCAAGCGCTCTTGGTGGGGGCTGCCGACGGGGTCGAGGCTGAGGGCATGCAGGGCGAGGTGTTGTCGGCAGCGTTGCGCGAGCAGCTGATAGGTCTCGAAGACGTGGAAGGTGCCTTTGTGCGGGTCTTGCCCCACGAAGCGACACACGCCTTTGCCGCCCTCGCCTCCACCAGCCGCGCCACCACCCGCGGCGCCACCGTCGTCGATGGGCGCCAGCCAGCGTTTGTAGTGTTGGCGGCCGAGGCGGCCGGCTGTGGCGTCTTTGACGTCGAGCTCTTGCTGCTGTCGACAGAACCGCTCGAGGCTGGCGTCGAGGGGGTTTTGTTCTTGCCAGATGCGCATGAAGCGTCGGCCCACGTCGCGCACCACCGGCCCTTCGACGTAGAGGTCGGTGTCGCGGTAGTTGTCGTCGACGCCGTTGGAGTCGAAGTACCAAGAGCCGACGTTTTGGCCACCGACGACGGCCCGCTTGCCGTCTTGGATGAAGAGCTTGTCGTGCATCTCCCAGTCGATGGTGGTGGGGGCCAGCGACCTCGACGACACCGTCAGTTTGACGCCGGCCTCGCGCAGTTTGTGAAAGCAGCCGACGCCGGCGACGGCGCCAAGAGCGTCGACGACGAGGCGAACGTCGACACCGCGCTTGCGGGCCGCGACGAGTTTGTCGGTGAGGGCCTGTCCGCCTGCGTCGCAGTGGTAGATGAGCGCGGTGATGAACAAACTGTGCTTGGCGGTGTCGACGAGGTCGAACTTCTTTTGCCCGCTGTTGCCGTTCAACAACAGTTTGCACGTGTTGCCCGCCGTCAGCCGGCTGTGGGTGACATCGTCGAGGTGCAACTGCAAACGCTCCGACCGCAAGGGATGGTTGTCGACGGCATTGGGGGCCACATGAGGTGCCACACACGGTGCGTCGTCGTCGAAGGTGGCTGCGAGCATGCGTTCGACAAACGCGTTGGACGCGCGCCACTGTTTGAGACGTTCAGAAGGCAGTTGGGGCATGGAGCGAGTGTGTGAATCCGCGGCAGCGAATGCAAGAGAGCCATCATCGCTGAATTCTGTTGTCGTCGACGCTGCTGTGCTTTGATGACGGCGACGAGACGAGGTGGGCATGGGCCAGGGCAAAGCGCATTTTCAGAAGTGGTGGGGGCACAGCCGCATGGCGCCCATGCACGCCACACGTTGGACGGTGGGGCCCACGATGTTCATCGCCCAGCGGGAGTCGACGCAGTGGCTGTTGGGGGTGAACATCGGCCCCAAGCCGGCGACCCCGCGGGCGAAATGTGAGCGCGACGTCAACCTTGAGATTGCCGACCTCGACGACGACCCCCATTGGGACCTCCGTCGGTTTGCCTTTGACCGCACCGGTGCTGGCATCGAATTGCGGCCGGCGCTGGCCGATCGCCCGGTGGTGTCTGAGCTTGAAATCCCGCTGCAGGTGCTGCCTGGCCAGACCGTGCACTTCTTTTTGACGACGCCGCTGTGGGCCCAGTTTCTCGTCGACACCGACGACGCAGAGCCTGCGGTGTTGGCCGACTTGCCGGTGGTGCGGCCGTCCGACACCTGGACTGGCAGCTCTCCCATCCAAGGCACCATGGGCTACGCGTCGAGCACACGGGCGCGCATGCGTCTCGAAGACACCGTTCGGCTGCCGCACCGCGCCCTCACCGAGGTGGTGGTGAAGAACCGCACCAAGGAGAGTCTGTTGTTGGAGGACCTGCAGGTGCCGACGGAGTCATTGGAGCTGTTTGTCGACGAGCACAACTTGTTTTGGACGTCACAGTTCTCGCTGCGGTTCGCCAACGTCGACGAGGGGCCGACGGTGAAGGTCTACAAAACGGCGGCCGAAGCGCGCAAAGGTCCGCCGCTGTCGCCGGTGTCAGAAGCGCGCGCGCCCATCACAGGTGTGATGTCGTTGTTGCAAGCGTTGGCGCTGTCGTAGCGGATCGCGCTTTCACACGTCCCTAGATGAATGTTCTCGACGGCCGCACCGTCAGAGGGCCACGCCCATGACGACGAAGCGGCCGGGGGAAGGTCCTCGACCACGTCTGCAAGACACTTCGTCGTCGACGGCGGATTCTTTGACATGGCTCCTTGGTCCAGTGGTACGGACATCCGGCTGTCTCCCGGAAGGCACGGGTTCAATTCCCGTAGGAGTCGCCAACATTGACATCCATGCTCTCCCACGAGTCGTCAAACCCGCCTTGCAGGCGGGTTTCTTCGTTTCAGAGGTTGCACCTTGACCCCACATCCTCCCACTGGGGCAAGGGGCGGGGACGCCGTCGCCAAGCGTTGGAGGGTCGACGCCGACGCTGGCGAAGTGTCGACGAGGTTGGCGTTGCAGAAGTTGCCGTTGGTGTTGTTGTCGCCGATTCTTCACAAAGCCCATTGTTTGCGTCGCAACGCCGGCAACGTCCTGTCGTCGACGCCGTTTTCACGACGACAAACACCACGTTGTTGGCGCCGTTTTCGCTTTGCTTCCCATTGTTTGGGTGGGTGACGACGACAACGGTCGTTTTTGGCGATGTTGTCATCCATCGTTGTTGGGGATGAACCGCACACCCACGCCACGCCGACAAGCGTGTCTGGCCATCGGTGCTGATTCCAGCTCATCGACGAAAAGCGGAAGCACCCGAAGCTACGGAACAAGTACTGGGTGTGGTTCACTTTTACACATCTCAAGAAGTCGTTCTGGCGGCCCTCAGTTCTGGTATTCATAGCGCTTCCAGCCGCGCAGAACTTGTTCTTTGCCCCAAAACGCGAGGACGCTAGTGATAGATGACATCAAGAGGGAGGTAATGTCCGTTGAGCAGCGAATTAAGGGGGCTACTTTAACGGGGTTCTGTTTCCACAACTACTTTGAGGCAGAACTGCAGTGCCTCAGTGGGGTTGAGGTGCGGATAATACTTTGCAGCGACTGGCGAGTAGGTACTCCAGAAGAGTGGAACAGTTGCATTGAGAATCGACAACCGTTCGCAGGGGCTTGGCGCGAAGCCGCTCGGGGAATGTATCTAGCTGGCTTTGTTGGTCGAACGGTGTCCAGCTTCAAGGAAAAAAGCCGAAGCATGGTGCTCGGTTTTGGGTCCGGACCCAACATCGTCGTTCCGATAGTCAATACCGTTGACGAGGGTGAGGACTCAATTGTCATCCAGACCGCCTCCTGGGTGCCGGAAGAAGGTAGTTGGGGCTTTGTTGTCACCGGCGACGGACATCTGAGCTAGCTTGGACGCTTCTATTGGATCCGGATGAAACCAATGCGGTTTCTACTTGGAAAAACACATTAGGCCTCCATCGACGACGTCAACATTGTCGAGGACGTGCTGCGCAATCTTTCGCAGGCGTGCCCTCAGCTGCGGGCTGATGCGCTCAGGCTTCGTCTTCAACGCCATAGCTCTTGCTTTCCCCTTTGCCGGAAAGCACGTCGAAGTCGTCAGAAAGCCAAAGGCGTCAGACTCGCTGTCAACGACAGCATTGCCAATGTGTTCCGAAGTGAGTACACCCCTTTCCATGCATCTGAACAGCAGATTGTCTATACTTGTGTTGTTGCTCGTCTCGCTTCCCGCCTGCGGGAACGGAGAGCGATACCGGGATGCCATGTGGGAATGTGGCTTCTTTATTGAAGCACCTCGCTGCGCGTGTGACGACTTCGAAGAAACCACTGCTGCGTGTCTCGTCCCGTATGAACGTGAAGAGCGGAAATACTCACCTGGAATGGTGGACTGCCTCGAGACGTGTTCGGGGTCGACCGAGGAGAGAGAGGCAATCTTCGCTGAGTGCGTCGATACACATCGCATCGCATCTCCCTCTCCACGACAAGACATTGATTGCTTGGTCGATTGTGGCCGGACCCTGCTTGACTGCGGGGGCGACGAGCAGTGTTCTGCATTCACCGTCGACAGCTGTATGGCAGACAACGAAAGATGCCGTTCAGAGTGCCCTGAGAGATAGGCGTATGGACGCCAATCCCAATTCAATTCCGACCCCAGGAATCCAACACGTCCCAAAAACCTGGGGGCAAGAGACCATTTCCGTCGTCGAGAACCCGCCTTGCAGGCAGGCTTCTTCGTGTCAGAGGTTGCACCAGCGACACTGTCGACACCGACGTGCATGCACGGCCGAACCCGGCATGAGATGAACACAGCTACATCCAACCGCATCGCATTGACGACGTTGGCGGCGGTTGCGCTCGCCGCCTGCGACCCCGTCGGGCTCGTCCCTTGTGTGGGCCTCGGCGCGGAAGGCGACGCCTGCCGGGCCGGCAGGAGCGACTGCCAAGAAGGCCTGTTTTGCCAAGACCTCAACGACGTCGGGCCGGCTGGGCGATGCACCGGAGTTTGCATTGCCCCAGCACCCTGTGACGTCGACGACGACTGCAGCAGCGGGCAATGCGACGACGGGGCCTGCGCTCCCGCCGGCGACCCCTTCTGAACGTCAGCGAACGCAGTCGTCGAGGCCCTCTGGCGCCACGCATCCCTGCGTCGACATCGCATTGCCGGCGCCGTCTGTGACCGCAACGCGAAAGCAGAACTCGTCTGTGGGGAGGGTGTTGTCGCGTCCGGTGAACGTCGCTTTCACTCTCGCACTCCCATCCTGCACCCACGACCGGCTGAGGTGCTCGTCGTCGTCGTCGTAGAGGTCGACCCAGATGGCGGCGTGGTCATCGTCGATGTCGTCGAGCTCGAAGCGCACCGTCCACGTGCAATGCATGTTCTCGACGCCGGGGGCAGCGCCTAGAGCGTCGGGTTCGGCCTCGATGTCTTCGTCGACGCGCTGGGCGACGACAAAGGTGCCCACCGTCGGCGAGGTGACGTCGTCATCGCCGGTGCGATGAACGCGAAGGGCCGTGCCCAGCGTTTCGCCGCCGAGCGCTTGCATCACATGGACGACGACGTCTTGTTCTGTGGGGAGCGGCGCGACGTCGACATTCAGCCAATCGCCAGTGAAGGGCGCAGGGCTGACGTCGAGGTCGACGGGCGCCCCTTCCACCCACGACGACACGCTGGCGACGGAGTCGGCCAAGGAGGCTCGCGTCGAGACCCAGAGACGTCCGTTGTGCGGGAGCACCACGACGCCGTCCTGGGCGAACGGCAGAGGCTCCGCCGGGTGCAGGGGCAGAGGCGACACGTCGTCTTCGAGAATGCACCCCGCTGCCACAAGCGCAGCGATGGCAGAGCAGGCGACGGCAAAGACACGGAGCATGCCCCACCTTAGCAGGTGTTTTGAATAGGTACACCAAAACGCCAGCGGATGCCGCGCCTCTCGACGTCGACGTCAAGACGTCGGCGAAGTCGGTCTCCTTCCAGCGGCGACGTCGTGAAGCCCGAGGTCGTTGTTCTACCGCGTGTCATGCCCTGCTCCGTGCGTTGTGCCCGCGACGGTCGTGCACAAGCGGCGCGCTACTCCCAGTGCGCCATCAGCGGCGTTCGCGGCACCTCGGTCGTCGTCGACAACATGCCCATGCGAGGAGGCGCACTTGGCCCATCTCGAGGACGCGGCGTCGTCGGCCGCCAGCTGCTCGCCGGCCAACACAGCGGGTCGATGATGAACCCCGACAACATGCCCAAGGCGCCTCCGACAACGAAGCCGGCGGCGCCGCCCAAAAAGCCCATGGCCAACAAGGTGTCGGCGTCGTCGCCGGCGTCGTAGGGGTTGCTGGGGTCGAGGACGTCATGTCCCGCCAACAACACGGCGCCGCCCATGAATCCGACGAAGAACCCGCTCACCGCAGCGACGCCAGCGACGGAGAGGGCGACGATTTTGCCAGCCGGTGACAACAGCGAGCAGTCTTCGATGGCGGCATAGGTGCAGTATCCGGCGGCACAACAGATGTAGAGGGCGTCGGAGCTGCCGCCTCCCTTGAGGTCATCGTCGACGACGGTGTCGGGGGCGGGCAAGGCCTCAGCATCGGTGGCCGACACCGGCCGCAAGAAGTCGTCTTGGGCGTGGCCCCCCGCCGTTGCCGTCGACGACACGCCCAGGCTCAACACGACAAGGGCAACACAGAGCAGGCGAGACACAGTCATGGGACGTCCAGTTCGTCAGGGCCACACACATGTGACGCAGCCGCATTGTGCCGCATTCGCCGCAGTCTTGCATGGGGCAGCGTCGACGACGTCCATCGCGCGGCCGTCGACCGCAAACACAAGACACCAAAAAAACACAGCCGCCAAATGGCGGCTGCGCTGCGCTGGAGTACTCCGTCCCCGTTGCGCTCCTGAGGATTCAGTTCAGAAAAGCTCAGGGGTAGGAGGGTTGGTGCCGGGGCAAGTTGTCGCGGGCGGCCACACTCCATGGCTGCTCTTTGGCCAAGCGGCCTTCGCGGTTTTTGTGTTTGCTGCGGCGAGAATGGTGGCGGCGTCCCTGCTGCTCCATTTTGTGGGCGGCGCCGTCGAGGGCGGAGGCGAGGGTGTCGGCCTCACAAGAGGCCACGACGCTTTGGCCGTCGCCCTTCAAGATGAGTTCGACGCGAAAGCCTTCAGGACTCTTGTCGAAGATGGCACGCGCGCTGCGCGGTCGATGATAGATGCGGGAGGCATGTTCCAGGCGGGTCATGGCCCGCTCCTTGAGACGTTCGCTTTGACGGCAGTGGCGAAAGGTGACCGACAGTTCCACGCATCCTCCTTCAGCGTCGTCGACGCTTGGGGGGTGAGGCCGAAGTCGACACCAGGGCACGTCGACCTCGGCGCTTGGAGACAGATGTCCTTCATCTGCGGGGCCTGACCAAAGCCGCCCCCATGACGTCTCTGATCTCTCCTTCGCCGACCCCTGTGCAGAGATCATCGACGAGTGACAGCCGGGGCTCAAGGTTGCTGCGATATTGAAACACGCTCTCACCTACAGCAGGGCACATGCGCCTACGCCCCGACGACAAGAGAGCGCATCTCAAACCCTAAAGAACGCGCTCGACGACGAATGCATCGCAGTCGTCGCAACTCGACTCGCGAAGCGAGCGTTCGAGACTACGACGACGCCTCGGCGCACACCGCTGTCGACATGGGCATCGACGACGACGACAGGCGATGCTGCAGCACGTGCAACAGCGCCTCCTTGGTGAAGGGCTTGGGCAACAGCGCCACGGCGCCCAGCGACAAGCAGCGGTTCCACTCCGACAACAGCATGTCGTGGGCGGTGATGACCACCTTGGCGTCTGGGCAGGCTTTTTTGAGGGCCAACAGCGGCGCCAGCCGGTCGTTTTGAATGACGTCGTCGAGGCTGAGAAACACCAAACCGAACTGCACGCTCTCCAAGAACGGCACCGCCTCGTCGAGGGTGCTCACCTGGTTGACGCTGAAGCGGTCTTTGGGGAGCTGCTTGACGATGGCCAGTCTGCCAATGGCAGATGCGTCAATGAGCATGAGTCGTTTGCGCCGCATGAGTCCCCCATGCATGCCATCGGATGTCTCCCAGAATTCCTGACCTGGCGTTTCGCACGGATCCATCACGGAACGGATGTGCAAAGACTGCAGGCGGCCCTACGGCAGCGGCCGCCAAGAGGTCTGCGCGCCCATCACCCACCACCAATCGGCGTCGCCCCCGCCGGGCAGATGGCCACGCGTGCCCGCGATCCGCACCCCCGGCCGTCGGTGCACTTGGCCTTGGTTGTCGACGAGAGACACCCACTCCCACACACCTGCTGGACGTCGATCCGCCGGCACCTGCACGCTGCGTCCGGCGCCAAAGAGCACGGCTTGTCCGCCGGATGCCAACGCCGCTGGCGCCGTCTCGGGCGGCAGCGTCGTCGACGCGTCGGGTTGCAGGGCGTCGAACAGGGCGTTGTAGGTGTACGCCGACGTCCACTGCGGCGCGCAATAGCCCATGACGTCGGTGCGCGACGCCGCCGCCTGATCGCGGTCGAGGGCGTCAAACCCAGGAGCGCTCAAGGCCCCATCGTCCGACGGAAAGGCGTCGTCGACGTCGGTGTCCACCCCACACGGCGCATGCCGCCGGCCCAACAGATGCCCCCATTCATGGGCCACCGACCACACGGTGTCGTCGTCGTCGGGGCCCAAGACCACTGCAGCCCCCACCGCCGGACGGCTGCCGTCTTCGGTGATGGGCGCGAGCCCTTCGACACAACTCAACGGGCAGAAGCTGCTGCGCCCTCCGTCGGGCATGAGCAGCCCGATGGTGAAGACGTTGGTGTCGTCGTCTCGGGTGCCCATGAGGTGCCGGGCCGACGTGGTGAACAACGCCGCCTCCCAGCCCTCTGCAAACGGCGTGACCTCCTCGTCGAGCACCACCGGGGGCGCCTGCAAGACCTCGACGTCAGCGAAGGGAAACAGCGTGACCAACCGTTCGCGCAACTGCTGCACGCTGTCGTCGCTCCAGCGGGGGACGTCGTCGTCGAGAGGGGTGCCCGGTTGCAACAGCGGCAGCAACACCAACGTCGGCGTGGGGCTGTCGTCGAGGGGCAGCTGCGCGGTGGGCCAGTCGACGCCCCCATCGGCGATGCCGCCGTCGCTCTCGTCAAGGCGTCCGTCGTCTTCGGGGCGCGGCCAGCGATGGTGCGGATGGGGATCGGGCAAAAACAGTGGGGCGCCACCGAGCAGCAGCACTTCTTCGAGCAGCTCCACCCGCACTTGCATCCCCGGCTGCATCCAGCTGCCGGGGAGATCGAAGTTCAAGGTGCTGTTGGCAGCGTCGACCGTCGACGCTGCCCAAATGCGACGCAGGGTCTGCTGTTCGAAGGCGATGACGTCAACGCCCGCGTCGACCCCCGCGTCAGCGACCCCGTGCCCAGCGTCTCCGCCGACGCCAGCGTCGAGAATGCCGGCGTCGAGAATGCCGGCGTCGGGGAAGCCAGCGTCGGCGCCGATGCCGGCATCCGACGTCGGGGGGCCAGCATCCAGAAGGAGCGCGCCGCCATCCACGGGCAACACGCCGCCGTCGTCGACAGGCAGCGTCGACGCAGTCGACCATTTGGCGACGTCGACGGTGGGCGGAGCTGTGGCGAAGGTCCACCAACTGTCGTCGACGCCGCCGTCGTCAAGCGGCGGAACACGGTCTGCAGGCAATTCCACCACGAGGCGCGCTTGCAGCAACGTCCCGGGCGAGAGCGCTTGCCGCGGACTGACGTAGACGCGCAGACGAGTCGGTTTGCCCACCAACAGCGGCGTCTGCTCGTCGACGACGTCGTCGTTGGCTTCGTCGAACAAGACATGGGTGGTGGTTTGCACGGCGTCCACGCGTGTGATGTGGGCCGACGCGGCCGGCAAAAAGACGCTGGTGTTCGGCACCACCGGCGCGTCGCAGCCGGCCACCACACCCACAAACAGCACCCCCACAAGCAGCACACCCAAAATCGGCCAGGACGGACAGGGGCGTCGCCCGGGTTGTCGTCGCCCGACGACAACGCGGGATGAGGCAGACGACGACCACGTGCTCATGGCTAGGCAGTGGCCACCGTTTTGGGCAGTTTGCCGGCGCGGTTGCGCAGTTCGCGGGCGTCGACAAACTGCATGCGCACCAGCCCGAAGCAGACGTCGACGCCTGGCACCAGCGCCGGTGCGTTGCCTTGGCCGCGCACCGGAACGGGGTCGTCGTCGAGGGTGGTGCCGTTTTGGCTGTCGGCGTCTTGGATGTAGAAGGTGCCGTCGATCTCTTTGACGATGGCGTGCAGCTTGGAGACGCTCTCGTCGGGGAGGGTCACATCGCAGTTGTTGGTGCGTCCGACCGAGATGAAGCTGTACACGCTCTCGTCGTCACGTTGCAGCAAGAACACCAAGCTCTCGGGCATGGGGGCGCCCTTGCTGACGGCGGCCAAGGCGTGCAGGTCGATGCGCGAGGTCGGTTGAAAGCGCGACTTCATCTGAAAGTCGCGGCCGTCGGTGATCACCAAGAATCCGTCTCCGAACGCGTCGCGAAAGGGGTCGACGTCGAGCTCGTGCGCGAAGGAGACAAAGTCTGACATGGTGCGCGGATCAGGCATGGCCAAAGCCTAACCAAAGTGCGTCTGGTTTTCTTGTTTGGTCCATTCCATCGCGCAACCTGGGTCACGGGTCACGGGTCACTGCTTCGCAGTGACCTTTGCGACCATTTGCGGTGGTGGAGGTCGAGTGGGACTGCGGGTCGGCGTTGGACCGCGAATGGTCGGAGATGCCCGGTTCACGGCGCATTCGACGGCATCGTCGATGACGGAGTCGCAGCTGTGAGCGTTCCCTCGCGTTCATTTGCGGTGGTGGAGGTCGAGTGGGACTTCGGGTCGGCGTTGGACCGCAAATGGTCGGAGATGCCCGGTTCACGGCGCATTCGACGGCATCGTCGATGACGGAGTCGCAGCAGTGCGCGTTCCCTCGCGTTCATTTGCGGTGGTGGAGGTCGAGTGGGACTTTGGGTCGGCGTTGGACCGCAAATGGTCGGAGATGCCCGTTTCACGGCGCATTCGACGGCATCGCCGATGACGGAGTCGCAGCTGTGATCGGCCCCTCGCGTTCATTTGCGGTGGTGGAGGTCGAGTGGGACTTCGGGTCGGCGTTGGACCGCAAATGGTCGGAGATGCCCGGTTCACGGCGCATTCGACGGCATCGCCGATGACGGAGTCGCAGCTGTGATCGGCCCCTCGCGTTCATTTGCGGTGGTGGAGGTCGAGTGGGACTCGGGTCGGCGTTGGACCGCAAATGGTCGGAGATGCCCGGTTCACGGCGCATTCGACGGCATCGTCGATGACGGAGTCGCAGCTGTGAGCGTTCCCTCGCGTTCATTTGCGGTGGCGGACGTCGAGTGGCCCTTCCGACGTCACGGTCGGAGCAAGCCGTCGATGTCGTGAACCACCTACAGCTGCTGCAAGACGTCACGCAGGCTTTTGGAGAGGTCTTGGCACGACAAGAAGCGGTCTTTGGGGGTCTTGGCCAGCAGCTTCAGGATGATGGACTCCAGTTCGGCGGGCACTTCGGCGTTGAGCTGACGGGGAGGCACGGGATCCGTGTTGAGGTGCTGCAGCAGGATTTCGACGGGGGCTTCGGCGTCGAAGGGCACCCGTCCGGTGACCATTTGGTAGAGCATGATGCCCAACGCATAGAGGTCGGTGGAAAAGCTGGTGTTGGCGAAGTCGTTGATCTGCTCTGGCGAGATGTACTCGGGGGTGCCGAGGATCATCCCCGTCGACGTCACCTTCTTGGCGCCGTGGTGTTTGGCGATGCCGAAGTCCATGATTTTCAGCGTGCCCGATTTCTCGACGAAGAAGTTGGCGGGTTTGACGTCGCGGTGCACCACGCCCTGTTTGTGGGCGAAGCCCAAGCCGGCGCAGGCTTGCAGCATGTAGCGAACGGCGACGCGCACCTCGAAGGGTTTGTCGGGCACCAGGTAGCGGTCGAGGTCGTACCCCTGCAGGAGCTCCATGGTGATGAAGCGGTACTGGTGCACTTTGCCGATGTCGTAGACGCGAATGATGTTGGGATGCGTGAGTTGGCGGGCGAGGGTGACCTCGCGTCTGAAACGCTGCTCTTGTTCTTCGTCGGCGTTGAGTTGGGTGAAGACCTTGATGGCCACCTTTTCGCCGAGCTCGAGGTCGTCGGCCTCGAAGACGATGGCCATGCCGCCGCGTCCGAGCGATTTGCCGAGGCGATAACGGGGGCCGAAATGGCTGCCGGGCTCGAGGGTGGGTGGGTGGTTGTCAGACGACGCCGAGCGTTGGTCGCTGGCGGTGCGCATGCCGTCTGACGACGGGATGGTGTTGGGCACGTCGTCGGCGAGGGTCTCGATGGGCCCGGAGTTGTCGTCGATGCGTTGGCGGCGAAAGGCCATTTCGGCGTCGAGGGCTTCTTGGGCCGGCGCTTTTTGCGCGGGGCTTTTGCCGGTGATGTCGGCGAGCAGCGAGATGGCGCGGTGGCTGCTCGGCTGTTTGCTGAGGATGCTCTCGGCGACGGACGTGGCTTGATCGTGAAAGTGATGGTGTTGGTAGAGCTCGGCCAGCAAGAACAGCGCTTCGACCTCTTCGTCGTCTTTGGGGGCGTCGGCGACGAACCGCTGCACGTAGGTGTCGAAGCGAAGGTCGACCTCTTTGGTCGACGACGCAAAGGCGATGGCCTTCATGGCCCGCTGCCGGTAGTCGGGGACGTCGGCCGACGAGCGCACCAAGTGGTGCAGCGCCTTTTTGTGATTGCCAGCCTCGGCAAAACACATGCTGGTCTCAAAGTGCATGCCCGCCTTTTCAGAGAGCTCGGCGGCTTGCAGATAGGCGCCCATTTGCCAGGCGACGCGGGCGGCTTCTTGAAAGCGTCCGTCACGTTCGTAGGCGACGAGCGCTTCTTGTTGGCGCCCTTCGCTTTCGAGGGCTTCGGGGGTTTCAGACGTCGACGACGAGCTCACGGCGTCCTCGCTGCCAGCTCGGCCAGCTCTTCGAGCAAAGCGTCTGGGTCTTCAGCCGACGCCTTGGCTTCGTCGAGGTCAACGATGCCCGAGTGCACGAGCTGGGCGAGGGCATGGCGAAAAGAACTCATGCCGAGGTCGCGCATCTCTTGGGAGTGCAGCAGCGCCTCCAGCTGGTGCACCTTGCCGTCGCGAATCAGCTGTTCGACGGCTGGCGTTTTCAAGAGCAGCTCGACGACGGGGGTGCGGCCCTCGCCTGAGGCCCGGCGCAGCAGACGTTGCGCGATGACGCCTTGCAGCTGGGTGGCGAGGATGTGCTGTGCTTCTTTGCGGTGGCTCTCGTCGAAGAGGTCGAGCAAACGCAACACCGCTTGTGACGCCGAGCTGGCGTGCAACGTGCCAAACACCAGCACGCCTTGGTCGGCGGCGGTGAGGGCGAGGGTGACGGTTTCAGAGTCGCGCATCTCGCCGACGAGGAGCACGTCGGGGCTCTCACGCAACGCGGCTTTCACAGCCGCGGCGTAGCCTTGGGTGTGGCGTCCGACTTGGCGCTGGCTGACGACGCTCTCTTTGGAGGTGTGCAAGAATTCGATGGGGTCTTCGACGGTGATGATGTGTCGACGGGTGCGCTCGTTGAGCATGTCGAGCATGGCGGCGACGGTGGTGGTCTTGCCGGCGCCGGTGGGGCCGCACACCAACACCAGCCCGTTTTGCAGCTGCACCAGGTTTTCGGCGGCCTTGGGGATGCCCAGTCGCTCCACCGGTGGGGCCCGGTCGGGAATGATGCGAAACACCGAACCGATGCCACCGGCGTGCATGAAGATGTTGCCGCGAAAGCGGCCGACGCCCTCGATGGCGTGCACAAAGTCGAGGGTTTGTTCTTCGGCCAGACGCTCGAGTTGTTCGGGCTCGAGGGGCTCAAATAGAAAACGTCGCGCCTCGACCTCGGAGAGCAGACGAAACGGCAGGGCTTCGAGCCCGCCGTCGCGGCGAATGTAGGGCACGGCGCCGGAGCTGAAGTGAAGGTCGGATGCGTTTTGTTCGACGACCACCCGCAAAAACGAATCTAGCCGAGGCATGGACCACCTCGGGGTGCGGGGACGACGACGATGCAAATGCAAAACATGGGAGGCCAGCCTAGCAGAGGATCAACGGTGGCAACGGGCGTGACCCGGGGTGCCTCACGAACGGCGAATCGCCATTCGACGGACCCCTCAATCGTTCCAAGACGAAAGGCTTGAAGTCTAGAAGTGCAATTTCTGCGACTGCAGCACCGGCCCCATCCCAGTGCTGATTTGCAGGTGGAAGGGTAAAATCCTGAACAAAGTCAGCAGGATGTGTGGCTACACCTGAAAGAAGTCGATCAGGTCTTGCCGATGGGCGTCGGCGTCGCGCATGCCCATGCGCACCAAGTCGGCTGCGTACTCGCCGTCGAACAGCAAATAGCTCAGCAGATCCGACTCGGAGTTGTCGGCCGTCTCGCCCAGGCGGCGGATCAGCGGGCCGACCAGGCCACCCGCCCGTGCCGCGACGCTGCCCATGCGGGCGTGTTTGTTGGCGATGGAGGCCATGTCTTGCCGCGGCCGAATCATCAGCGTCTGCACTTTGCGGTAGGGGGCGCCACGCATGGGGGTGAGCACGTTGCCGAGGGCGTCGGTGAAGGTGTCGCCGAAGGCTTGTTCGCCCGCCTCGAGGATGGCGTTGAAGCGACGCAATCGGTTGAGGTCGTACTCCGTCTTGTCGTTCATCAAGGCGTTGAGAATCTTGCCCAACAAGAACGCCGCCGACGGAAACTGCTCGACGCGGGCGCCGTCGGGTTGATCTTCTTCTTCGTGGCGCAGGCCGATGACGAGGATGCGGTCGGCGCCGAGGCGCAGCGCCGGCGAGATGGGCGTGTTCAACTTCAGCCCGCCGTCGCAATACACGTCGCCGTCAATGTCGACGGCAGGGAAAATCCACGGAATCGCCGCCGACGCCAACGTGTGGTGGGGGCCGATGGTGACGGCGCGGGCTTCGACTTGGGGGTCGGTGCTCCACGGGGGGAGGCCTCCCCCTTGGCGCTGCACAAACGTATGCGTCTTGCCCGACGCAATGTGGGTGGCGTTGATGGCGAGGGCGTAAAGGTCGCCCGTCTCAAGGTTGCGCTTGATGTTGTTCCAACGCATGCCACGCGCGATGAGCTGTTCGAGGGGGGCGGTGTTGAGGAGCCCGCCGAGGCGGCCGACGCCGACCGCGTCGTCGAGCTGGCCGCGTCCCCGGCTGCCGAGGAGAAAGCGGGGGAGGTTCTTCAGCTCTTTCCAGCCGACGCGGTACACGCCCTCGATGCGCAGCCGCTCCCACACCTGGGAGATGGCGCGCCCTTGCAGCTCTGGCTGGTGGGCGTTGGCGGCGAGGAAGCATCCGTTGATGGCGCCCACCGACGTGCCACAGACAATTTCGAAGCGGGCGTGGGCACGCACCTTCGGTGGCAGTTCGTCGCGGATGTAGCGCAGGATGCCCGCCTCATACGCCCCGCGTGCGCCGCCGCCCGAGAGCACGATGCCCGTCAGCGGCGCGCTCCGACGTCGACGACGTTCCATTTCTTCGGCGATGGCGTCGGGGTGGGCAGCGTGAGGCACGTTGGACATGGGCGTACGCTACTCCGTCGTCAGGGGGTGACGCCAGCGTCGGCCCCAGCATCGATCGATGTGGGCGCAGACGGGCCGGCTGCCGACCCCGTCTTCTTGGGGGTCATCCAACGGTCGCCCTCGGCGTATTTCACGCCGGGCATGCCTTTGAGCTGGTCGACGAGTTTTTGCTGGTCATCGCGCGTGCGCTCCGGCGTCGTCGGCGCAAAGCGCAGCAGACGAATCTGCAATGCGCCACGCCGCACTTCGACGACGGTGGCACCGGTGCGGGCTTCGGCGTCTTTTTTCAGCGCTTCATCGGTGACGCTGTCGTCGAGCAGACGCACCACCACACGGTCGAACACCTCAATGCGCGGACGTTGCGCGGGCTGCCGTTTCACGTCGGTGAGGTCGAGCTTCTTTTTCGCGGGGGCGACGCCCGCACCCGCGTCTGCAGCGTGGTGGGCGTCGTTGGCGGGCATGGGCGGCGCAGTGGGTTGCGGGTCTTCTTTGTCGGCGGGCGACGCGCACGCGGTGCACAGCGCCAACGGCAGGAGCAGCAACAACGAAGAGCGAGAGCGGGTCATGAGGCATCCGAAGCGGGCGTGTCGCCGTCAGTCGTGGGGTCGACGGCATCTTCGTCGACGTCGAGGGCCGAAGACAACCACGGCTGCACCCGTGCCTCCCAAAACCGCGCCACCCCCTGTTGGGAGCCGATGCGCAAAAACGGCGGCAGCGTGTTCAAGAAGGTGCGGCCGTAGCTTTTTTGTCGCAGGCGTCCGTCGAGAATGGCGACGACGCCAGCATCGTGCACGTCGCGCATCAGACGTCCGGCGCCCTGTTTGAGCGACAACGCCGCCTCCGGCACCGACAAGTCGAAGAACGGCTTTTGGCCTCGAGATTCGGCCAACTCGAGTCGGGCTTGGTTGAGGGGGTCGGCGGGCGACTTGAACGGCAGACGGTCAATGACGACGAGGCGCAAGGCACGTCCGCGCAAGTCGACGCCCTCCCAAAACGACTGCGTGGCAAAGAGCACGGCGCCTTTGACGTCGGCATCCTCGTCGACGATGGAGAGTTCGTCGACCTCCAACATGCGTTCCAACAATCGCAGCTTGGGCGCGTCGCCTTGCAGCAGCGGCTCCAACCGCGCCTCCATCATGAACGACTGCAGACGTTCGTGGGCTTCGTTCATGGCGCGGTGCGACGTGAACAACAGCAGTGCGCCCCCTTGCGAGAGGGCCAGCAGATGCTTCACCTCGTCGTCAAAAGCGTCGACATAGCCTGGCGCTGTCGGGGCCGGCATGCCCTTCGGCGCATACAAAGCGGCGCGCTCGTCGTACGCAAACGGCGACGGCAGCAGCAGTCGATCCACAAACACCCGACGTTGCTGTTGCAGAGCGCGCTCGACGGGCGACAGTGCGACGTCATCGTCATGTTCGTCGTCGTCGTGTTCGTCGTCGTGCTCTTCTTCTTCGCCGTCTTCGTCTTCTTCTGCGACGGGCTGGCGCAAACTGGGAAGGGCGTCCTCAATGTTGGCCTCGTCGACGTTTTTGGCCTTTTTCAGCCCAATGCGTTCTTCATAGGCCCGCGTGGAGTCGCCGACCGCCAACGTCGCCGACGTCAACACCACCGGACGGCGGCCGGCAAACAACGTCTTGCGCAACGCGTCGCTGACGTCGATGGGCGCGGCGGCGAGGCCACTGCCGCGCTTGTTTTGCTCCACCCACGACACGAACCGCTCGTCGTCAATGCCCTGGCTGGTGATGAAACCGACTTCGGCGCCGAACTGCTCCGCTCGACGCTGCAACCCCAAAAAATTGGCGCCGATGCCGCTGTCGTCGCCCTCGCGTTCGACGAGGTCGTTGAGGATGTCGGCCAAGGTGAAGAAGGCGTCTTCGACGGCGGCGCCCAGCTTTTGCACGGCGTCGGTGCGCTCCGACTTTTGCAGCCGCACCCGGTCGTTGCCTTTGGCGAACGGCTCCAGCCGGTCGTCGAGTCGGTTCAGCTGTTGGTTGATGGTGGCGAGAGCGTCACCGACTTCGAGGGTGGCGTCGCTGTCGTCGAGGTCGGCCAGCGCCCGACGCAAGTCTTTGCCATAGCGGTCGACGCGGGTGGGGGTGAACGACACGCCGAAGTACGACGTCGCCACCTCAGGGAGGGCGTGGGCCTCGTCGATGAGCACGGCGTCGCTGTCGGGCAAAACCTTGGCGAACGAGAAGCCCATCTCGTCGTCGTCATCGTCGACGTGGTTCTGGCTGGGGTCAGAGAGCCCTTCGAGACGCAGCCGCAAGTCGGCGCACACCAGGTGGTGGTTGGCGACGACGACGTCGGCCTTTTCGGCCGCGTGGCGCATGCGGGTGACAAAGCAGTCTTGGTACGCCGGGCATTTGCGGCCGATGCACGACTCGCTGGAGGCGTCGAAGTCGCTCCAGGGGACATAGAGGTCGGGGAGTCCGTCGACCTCGGCGCGGTCGCCGGTGGTGGTGTGCTGTGCCCAGTGTTCGATGGCGTCAAAGTGTCTGGCGTCGTCGACAAATGCGAACAGGGGTTCACGGGCGAAGGCTTCGAAGCGGTTGAGGCACAAATAGTTGTTGCGGCCTTTGACGAGCACAGCCGTCTTTTCGACGCCGCGAAACATGTGCAGAGCTTCAAGCACCAGGGGGATGTCTTTTTCAAACAACTGGTCTTGCAGTGCCTTGGTGCCCGTCGACACCAGCACCTTCTGGTTCGACAAAAAGGCGGGCACCAAATACGCGAGCGACTTGCCGGTGCCGGTGCCAGCCTCGACGAGCAGGCGTCGTCCGGGGGTCTGTAAACACGCCGCCACCTCTTCGGCCATCTGCAGTTGCTCGGCGCGCGGCTCGTACCCGTCGAGGAGCTCGGCGATGGGGCCATGCGCACTGAAAAAGGCTCGGGTGTCGTCGACCAGGGACATGCATGCGGTCTACGCAGTCGCCAGCAAAAGAGCAATGACAGCTCTGCATGGTGCTTTGGGCGCTCGGCTGCTAACACCTCGGCGTCGGGCGAAACTTCATCGTCAGCGATGACGACGACAGGGGTACAGCATGCACGCAGGACGCGGACAAACAGTGGTGGTGCAAAGCGGCAAGGGCCGCTCCATGGAGCGCCCGACCTTCACCCTGCAAGAGGGCACCAAGACCCACGAGTTCGACTCCCCCGTGGTGCGTGTCGGCGCGGGGCCCGGCAACGATTTGCTGCTGTCGAATCCGACGGTGTCGTCGTCCCACCTCGAGATCGTCATCTCGGAAATGGGGTTCAAGGTGCGCGACCTGAACTCCACCAATGGCACCCGGGTGCAGGGCGTACGCATCTCTGAAGCATTTCTCGACGACGGTGCCGCCTTGCACGTCGGCGAAGTGCCTCTCACCTTTCACATCAGCGACGAGAAGGTCTCAGAGCCCTTGCGCGAAGGTGGCGACTTTTGCGGCGCCGTCGGCGACACCGCTTCGATGCGGGCGTTGTTTTCTCGCGCCGAGCGCGTCGCACAGACCAACGCCACGGTCTTGATTCACGGTGAAACCGGCACCGGCAAAGAGGTGTTGGCGGGCGCCATCTGGGAAGCCAGCAAGCGCAAAGACAAGCCCTTTGTCGTCGTCGACTGCGGGTCCATCGCGCGCAATCTCATCGAAAGCGAGTTGTTTGGCCACGAAAAGGGCGCCTTCACCGGCGCGGTCAGCCGACGTCTCGGCGCCTTCGAGCGCGCCGACGGCGGCACCCTGTTTCTCGACGAGCTCGGCGAACTCGAACTCGACCTGCAGCCCAAGCTGCTGCGTGCCCTCGAGCGTCGTGAGATTCAGCGGGTCGGCGGCCACGACGTGAAGAAGGTCGACGTGCGCATCATCGCCGCCACCAACCGCGACTTGCGCAGCATGGTCGCCCGCGGCGAGTTTCGCGAAGACCTCTACTACCGCCTCGCCGTCGTCTCTTTGGAGTTGCCGGCGCTGCGCGACCGCCCCGCTGACATTCCTGCGTTGGTGCACCATTTCTTACGCGACCTCGGTGCCGACGACCACAGCCTGCCTGAGGGCGCCATGCAGCGGTTCTGCGAGCACGACTGGCCCGGCAACTGCCGCGAACTGAAGAACGCCGTCGAGCGCGCGGTCGTCTTGGGAGAGTTGCGTCCGACGCCTTCTTTGTCGGCACCGGTCTCTTCGTCGTCGGTGTCGACCGCAGGTGTTGCGGCCGGCGGCAGCGACGACGTCGGGCAATTCTCCGTCGTCACCGACTTGCCCTACAAGCAGCAAAAGCAAGGTGTCATCGCCGACTTCGAAGAGCGCTACGTGCGCAAGCTGATGGCCGAATACAAAGGCAACGTCTCCGCCGCCGCGCGCACCGCCGGCATCGACCGCATGAGTTTGCACAAGATCATCGCGCGGTACGGGCTCGACGCCCGTGAGTTGGGCAAGGGCTGAGGCGCCCGCCTGCGTTCCATCTGGAACGCGCCCGTTTCACCCACGGAACCCGCCCGTGGTATTGGGATGAGAAGTGCTAGTAAAACAGGGGTTTAGGGCGTGATCAGCAGTTGGCACCGCGGCTGCAACCCGTCTGGCACCGAGGCAATGCCGCCTCGGCAGACAGGACCCCCCCATGTTGCTCTCCACCGCCGTGCTCTCTCTCGCCTTGTTGTCGTCTCAATCCGCCGCGCCGCGAGGCGACGCCGCCGCCCCCCCGGCAGCGCCCTCCTACAACGCGTCGTTCTTCGAGCAGGTCGGCGACAAGCCCGTCGCCGTGCACACCGACACGTCCGCGGTGCGGGGCAAAGTGCAGGCGGTCGACGACGACAGCGTCGTGGTGCAGGGCAAAGACGGAACCCTCACCCCCATTCGCATCGCCAGCGTGCGCCAGGTGCGCCTGCTGCAGCGGCGCAAACGTGCTCCGCGACGGCCACAACAGAAAACAGCACGTCTCGTCGAGCTGAACGACGACATTCGCGACACCCGCGAACGCGCGAAGCAGCTTGAAGAGAAAGCAGCGGAGACCCGGAGTTCGGCCACCAACTACTTGATTGGCGGAGGCGCTGGCGTTTGCGGCGGCCTGCTGCTCGGCGTTGTTGCCGTGCCCACTGCGGGGTCGCCCATCGGGTGGGGGGCAGGCGCAAGCTCTTGCACCATGCTGGGGTTGTCTGTCGGCTCGTTTGTGCGTTCGTTCATTCTCCAAGGCGAAGCCGATGACCTCGATGTCAAAGCCAAAGACGAACGCCAGCGTCTCAAGCGGCTGCACCGGCAGCGAGAGACCATGCAGTACTGACAGAAGCTGTTTGCGATGACCAACGACGACGACGACGAAAACGACGACGGAGCCCCCGTCGTCGTTTTCACGTTGACGTGTCGAACAAGCGCAAGAGGGCGTCGGCCTGCTTCTGTGCTGCGTCGTCGACGACGTCGAGAAACCGCTCGGGCTCGATGAGCTCCAGCTCCATCAGTTGAAAGACACCGTCGACGACAAGCCCGTCGATCCGCGCGTAGGCCAGCTCGTCGACGCGGATGCCACACGTCGTGTGCGGCAGGCAGTCGAGGACGTCGAGGGCCGTCTGCAGCACGGCGTCGTCGACGCGCACCTCGGTGGTCACGCCGCCGAAGTCGCTTTGCACGCGAAAGTCACCCGCCTTCGGCGTCTTCTGCACAACATGCGACAGCTCTCCGCCAAACACCAAGACGCTGAGCTCGCCGCTGAGAACCTCCTCAAAAAACGGCTGCACCATGGTGCCTGCAGGCAGGGGCGTGGCACGTCGAGGGTCGTCTTCATCGACGACAAACGTCTCAAATGCCCCGGCCGACACCACTGGCTTTTGCACCAGCCGGCCCCGCCAATTGTGTGCGGCGGCCACGTCGTCGAGGGAGCGTCCGTCGTCGACAAACACCGTCGGCAACACACTGGCCCCGGCGTCGATGAGCTGTTGCAGGTAGCGCTTGTTGCTGTTCCAGCGGATGACGTCGGCGCTGTTGAGCAGCCGCACGCCGGCAGCGGCGACGTCGTCGACAAACGTGAGAAACGCGGGGAGCTTCTCGAAGTAGTCCCAGGTCGACGTCACCACGGCAGCGACGACGCCGTCATCGACGAGTTGCGCGCCTGAGGTGTGCTCCCACACCACGAAATCCGCGTCGACACCCCGTCGTCGCAGTTCGTCTTGCAGCAGGCGGTTTCCGGGGATGCCGTCTGGCAGCTCTGCCGACGTCAGCAGTGCGATGCGCATCAGTCGGCCAACATGTTGGCGACTTGGGCGAGCATGTCGCGCTCGTCTTGCACCACTTTGCCGTCGGCGAGGCTGACCTGGGCCATGGCCTTCATGACGAGGTCACGGTGCTCTTTGAGCACGCCCAAGTTGGGCGGCGGCAGCTGTTCTTCGCCGTTGATCCATCCTTGGACGTGCAGTTTGTACGGCGGTGCCGGGCACAGGCGGTCGGTGAGCGCCAGAAGGTACACGCCTTCTTCGGCGCTGACCTGGTGGTCGCTCCACGCCATCTGCACCAGCAGTTTGAGCAGTTCAAATCCGAGTTCAGCGTCGAGCTTTGCCATACGAGCTTTCTGGGTGGGGTCTTGTGAATCAGGCGGTCGAGACTACTTCGACGACGACAACGAGGCCAGGCGTCCGACGGTGTCGTGAAACTCTTGCACCAAGTCGTCGACGATGGTGCCGAGCGGTTTCACCTCGTGGATGAGGCCGACACCATGACCCGCCGACCAGATGTCTTTCCACCGTTTGGCGGCGCTGCCGTCTTTGGGGCGGGTGGCGTCCATCTCGGGCACGGTGCTCTTGATGAAGTTGGCGTGAATGCCGCTGACCTGGTTCGTGTACACGATGTCTTCAGGCGTGGCGTCGACGACCTTCTGCTTGTAGGCGTCTTGGGCGCCGCACTCCGCCGAGGCGATGAAGCGCGTGCCCATGTAGGCCAGCTGTGCGCCAAGCGAGAGGGCCGCTGCAATCTGCTGCCCGGTGGAGATGGCGCCCGCGCCGACGACGGGCACGCTCAATTCACCGGCGAGCCAAGGGTACAGCGTGAAGGGGGTGATTTTGCCGGCGTGGCCTCCGGCACCGGCAGCGACGGCAATGATGGCGTCGACACCTGCCGCTTCGGCTTTTTTGGCGTGGCGCAGGTTGATGACGTCGTGCATGACGATGCCGCCGCGTGCATGCCAGCGTTGGGTGAGGGCGGTGGGGTCGCCGTACGACGTGATGAGCACCGGCACTTCGTATTTTTCGCAGAGGGCGACGTCGGCTTCGATGCGCTCTTCAGGGGTGAGCCCGATGGTGAGGTTGATGCCGAAGGGGCGGTCGGTCTTGTCGCGAATCCAACGCAGGTCTTCTTCGAGTTGTTCGGGCGTACGCGCGTTCAACGACGGCATGGTGCCCAAAATGCCGGCCTCGGCTGCGGCGACGATCATCTCTTTGTTCGAGATGAGAAACATGGGCGCCGCCACGATGGGGTACGTCAGCCCAATGCGACGGGAAAGCTCGGTCGAAAACGCAGTCATGGATGCACCTCAGCGGCCACAAAGATAAACCTCCGGCACCCTACATCACGACGACGCCGTCGTGCTTGGAGTCGTCATGTTGCTCGACACACCTCTTTGTGATTTCGGTGCCCCCGCGCCGGATTTTCGCCTGGCCGACCCCGACGGCCACGAGGTGTCGTTCGACGACGTCGTCACCGACAAAGGCGCGCTGGTGATGTTCATCTGCAACCACTGCCCCTATGTGGTGGCGGTGGCTGAGCGTCTCGCGGCCGACGCCAAGACGCTGCAAGACGAAGGCATCGGCGTCGTCGCCATCATGTCGAACGACTACGAGCGCTACCCCGCCGACGCACCCGACCGCATGCGGGAATTCGCTGCCAAATACGGCTTCACCTTCGCCTACCTCGTCGACGAAGACCAAAGCGTTGGACGCGCCTTCGGCGCGCAGTGCACGCCCGACTTCTTTGGCTACAACGCCCACAAAGAGTTGCAGTACCGCGGACGGCTCGACGACGCGCGCATGGGAGACCCATCTGAACGCACCCCAGAACTGCTCCACGCCATGCGGCAGATTGCGACGACGGGTCAGGGCCCTCACGAGCAGCAGCCGAGCATGGGGTGTTCGATCAAATGGCGGCGGTGAGGGCCGGCGTCGTCACCCCGCTTAAAACGCCCACCAGCTGCCTTTGTGGCGGATGGTGAAGTGGCAGATGATGTCGCCTGCTTCGTTTTTGTAGACGTAGCTGAAGTCGACGCCTTTGCGGCGAGCAGCGTCGAGGTCTTTCTGCGACTTGAGGTGGCCACGCACGTCGTTCATGATCTGGCGCTGGGCTTCGATGGGGAGTTCGTCGACGCCAGCGACTTCGTACTCAATCTGCACTTCGCCATCGAGGGCTTTGGCGCCCAAAACCTTGGTCACTTCGTCGACCTGTTTGCCGACCATGCCGTTGATCTCGTCGACAGACGCGTCGACGATGTCTTGCTTCGACGGCGAAAACGCAGCCACCTTGAGCAGTGGCACCGCCACCGCAAAGATCACCACGGCCACGAGAGACGACAGAGAGTTCTTTTCTGGCATGCACCATGGTGGGACGCAGGACACCATTGTGTCAATCGGGCCTCAATGCAGAGGCGCCGCCAACGTGTCGCAGACGGCTGGCCCTCTTCGCAGAATGGGTGAGGCCCCATGAAGCCGTCGTGCGACGTCGACGGGCTCAACTCACGGTCGCATCATGTCGATGCGCACCCAGCCGTTGAGCTCTTCGACGTGCTGCTTCACCAAGCCACGGGCGACGTAGGCGTCGACGACGGCGTCGGTTTGCTCTTTCAACACACCCGACAACATGAGCTTGCCCTGCGACGGCACCGCTCGCGCAATCTTCGCCGACAACTCGATGAGCACCGGGGCAAGGATGTTGGCGATGACGACGTCGAACACCCCACCCCAGGTGTCGGCGTCGTCTTCGGATGCGATGAACTTGTCGGCCAGACCGTTGTCGACGGCGTTTTCATGAGAGACGCGCACGCACACGGGGTCGATGTCGGTGCCACGCGCGAAATGCGCGCCGAGCTTCAACGCCACCAACGACAAGATGCCGCTGCCGGTGCCGACGTCGAGAATGTTCTTCGGGGTGCCGCCGACGGGGTTGTCGTACATCTGCTCGAGGGCGGTGGCGCACAGCTGCGTGGTCTCGTGGGTGCCGGTGCCGAAGGCCATGCCTGGGTCCATGCGGATTTCGATCTCTTCGTTGTTGAGTTCGACGTCACGCCAGCTGGGCACAATCCAGATGCGTTTGCCGATTTGCACCGGCTCCCACTGCTCTTTGAAGGCGGCATTCCAGTCTTCGGCGAAGAGGTCTTCCCACTCCAGGTGAAGGTCGCCGAGGTCAAACACTTCGCTGACGCGGGTGATGGCTTTGGCCACGTCGAGCTCGAGTTCGTCACGACGTGAAAACGTCGCGGTGATGCGGCTGCGTCCGGTGGGGGTGTAGTCCTTGCCGGGAATGGCACGGGTCTCGTCGTCGTCGATCTCCATGCCACAGGCATCGAGGTCGGTGAGCACAGCCGTCACCGCCTCCGCCGCCATGTCAATGACGTCGACGGTGCACCGCCGCCAGGGGCTCTGCTCTTGGGCGTCGGTCGCGGTCTTCTTCTTCTTCTTGGCCATCACATGCTCCCAGTCGGAGAAAAGAAAAACGCAGCCGACAAGCGACTGCGCGTTTCGTTCAACGCTCGGCAATCCTTGTCCCCTGAGGAGCGAAGCGACGAAGGCAACGCGACCCGGCGCAAGCCGAGGGGGAGAGGGGGCCCCGCATCTGGCTTTGCCAGTGTGGGGGAGAGGGGCCTGCGCCCCTCTCAAGGAATGCCTAGGCAGTGGGTTCAGCAGAGCTGAACGCGCTGCCTAGATGAAGCCGATGGCTTTCATGGCGATGAGCAGGCCGAAGAGGGCCAGCGACTCGATGAGGGCCATGCCGAGGATGAAGGGCACGAACACTTTGTCGTAAGCGCCGGGGTTGCGCGCCAGGCCTTCGAGAGCGGCCGAAGCAGCACGACCTTGCGCCAGACCGCACATGCCGCCAGCGAGGCCGATGGCGAGAGCAGCAGCCATGGCGTTGGAGCCCATGCCAGCAGCGCCGCCGGTTTGAGCGAAGGCGACGGCGGGGAGGAGGAGCACGCCGAGAACGGTGGAGAGCATGGTGACGATTTTGTTCATGGTTTCGTCCTTAGAGCATCTCGAGCGTCGGGCCCGAGAAAGGGTTAGAGGTTTTTGTGACGTGCATTCGGCAGAAGGCCCGTCAGAAGGGGGTCAGTGATCGGCTTCAGCGGTGTGCAGACCGATGTAGACGGTGGAGAGGATGCAGAACACGGCGGTTTGGATGAGGCAGACCAAGGTGCCCATGGCGTAGAAGGGCAGCGGCACGACGAGCGGCATGATGCCGGCGAAGGCAAACAGCACGGCGTGGTCGGCGGTCATGTTGACCATCAGACGCAATGCCAAGGTCAAGCAGCGGGCGAAGAGCGAGATGACTTCGACGGTGCCGACGAGGGGGGTGAGGAACCAGCCCCACCATTCGCCCGTGGGGTTCAGCAAGTGGGTGATGTGCCCAATGCCGTGCACGCGCAGGCCGTGGTAGTTGAAGTACAGCCACACCACCAGCGAGCAAGCGGCCGTGGTGTTGATGTTGTCGTTGGGGGTGGCGAAGCCGGGGATGAGGCCCATGAGGTTCGACAGCAAAATGAACAAGCCGCAGGTGCCGATGACGGGGACGTAGCGCTTGTAGTCTTTGCCGATGATCGACTCCATCATGCCCATGATGGTTTCGATGGTGAGCTCGAAGAAGGTCACCGCGCCGAAGGTGCGAGGCGGAATCAGGGCCTTCTCGGTGTCGGCGAAGTGGCCGCGAACCATCAAGCCCAAGACGAGCAAGATGATCATCACCAAGCCGCCTGCGAAGACGTGGTGCACGTCGTGCACGTGCAGGGCGTCGCCGACAGCGTCGTAGCCAGGAATGAAGCGGAACCAATTGGTGTGGTGGTCCATCTCGTAAGCCTCTCGTGCCGCGCTTTGGTGGATCATGCGGCCTGATCCTGCGGTCGATGCGCGCCTTCTGCCCGCTTTGATGGCAGGTGACAAGAGGTTTCGACGGGAAAATCGGCGCAAAAAACGTTGGAATCGGCGCTTTTTCAGACGGCAGCAACCATCCGAATTGATTCAAGTTTTTCGTGTTTTGCTTTGGGGGTGCAGCCAGCCGTTGCCAAGTTGCCGCAGCCAGCGTCGAACGACGGGCGCAACGCTGCAAAATGCCACGGACAACAGGCAAGTGAGGGGGGATGGGGGCCCCATGTTCGGCCTGCGCCCCCTTCAAGGAACTCAGTCGAGCCCTTGGACGGCGCGTTTGGCGTACCACACGCCGCTCATGGCAGGCAGTGCGATGCCAACGCAGTAGCCGAAGAGCCACGTGCTGTGGTTCGTCGCCACCCACACGGCGCCGCCGAGCAACAGGGCAATGGACATGGCAAAGGCGAAGGCCGCGCTGCCCTTTTCGCCATTGAAAAAGCCGTAGGTGGCTTTGGCCATGACCCCGAGGTTGACGGTGGCGAGGGTGGCGCCGATGCCGAAGCCCGGCGTGAAGTTCGCGAAGAACTCCCAGCCCAACTTGCCGAGCACAAAGGTCACCAGGAGCATGGCCGCGCCAAGGACGCCCGACAGCACCATCAGCTTTTGCACCTCGAAGCGCACGAAGTCGTCGCGCTCTCGGGTTTGGCGGAAGTGTTCGTCGCGAAGGGCATCCCAGTCTTGGGCATCTGCGGCTGGCTCCGCGGCCTCCCACTCGTCGCGGATGGAGGTGGACGACGTGGCGTCGTTTGCTGTCGAACCGCGTTTGATGGCTTCCCATGCGTCGTCGGCCGCTTGTTGGGCGGCTTGCTCTTCGCTCGGGAGGGGGGCTTTGGGATCGCTCATGACGGTGCTGTGGCTACAGGCCAGCGGCGCAGGTGCGCCGAGGGGGGAGTGAGCAAACGTCTAGCTTTGCTAGCGTTTGTGAGAGGGGGCCTGCGCGCCCTCTTGGCTATTCTTCATCGTAGAGGTTGCGGGCCGGTGGCGCCGTTTTTGCGACTTCTTTTGATTTTTGGATCAGCTTGTAGGCGGCGACGCCCGAGGCCACGACGCCGCTGAATCCGAACCACACCAAGCCCCAGGGGGCGGTGTCGAAGTGTTTGTCGACCATGAGGCCGATGACCACGCCGACGGTGACGCTCATGCCCAGCTCAAAGCCTTGGGCCAGCGTCTTGTAGAAGGTGCGGTAGACGAGGCTTTTCTCGTCGAGCTTCTCGCGTTTTTCGAGGTGGGCTTCGAGGGCGCTGAGGGCGCCGTCGTCGGGGCGGAGGGGGTCGCCGGCTTGGGTTTTGTCGCTGCTCATAGGGCCATCTCTTCTTTTTTGAGGATGCGCGAGATGTTCGAGCGGTGCTTGAAGATGAGGATCAGCAGCATGAGCATCAGCGGCGAGAGGCTGATGTCGACGGGGAGGAGGGCGAAGACGGCGATGCACAGGGCGAGGGCACCGAAGATCGACGACAGGCTCACCATGCGGGTGGCGGCGAAGGTCATGAAGAACACCAACGCGCCCATGGAGAAGATGGTGGGGTCAATGACGGCGATGACGCCGGCGCCGGTGGCCACGCCCTTGCCGCCTTTGAACTTCAGCCACACGGGGAAGCAGTGTCCGATGAAGGCGGCGGCGCCGACCATGGCGGTGAGCAAGAAGGCTTCTTCTTTGAGCAGGCCGGTTTGCGTGGGGGCCCAGAACTTCACGATGAGGGCGGGGAGCATGCCTTTGAAAATGTCGAGAAAGGCGGTGAGCAGGCCCATCTTTTTGCCGACGACGCGGGCAACGTTGGTGGCGCCGATGTTGCCCGAGCCTTGCTCGCGGACGTCGGTGTTGGCGAAGGTTCGCGCCATCAAAAAGCCGTAAGGGACGGAGCCGCTGAGGTAGGCCAGCGCCAACACGTAGAGAACGGGTTGGGTGAGGAGGAGTTCGGTGAGGCGGTCCACGATGAGCTCGGCGGTGGGCGTGCTGACCGTCAGCAAGCGCTGGGCAGGTGCTACCGCGCTGGTCGCGAAAGAAAAGGGGGGCTGAGACGACGCGGGCCGGGCGAAGGCGGGGGCCGCGCACAGCTCACGTCGTGGGGGAGGTCACTGCGGACAGGGCACGCAGGTGCCGCGTCACCCCGCATGCAGGCGATGCAGGGATCCATTTCCAATTGGTGCACACGTTTGCCACCCGTCCGCGTACGGAATATGCGAATAGACGGAATACAGGCAGGATGCTCATGAACTCCCCCCTCTCGACTCGGCCGCTCTTTCAGCAAGCCACAGGCCTCTTTTCGCTCGACGACCACGCCAACGTCATCGCAGCGTGCGTCGGAGAAAAGGCCTCGCATCTGTTTTTGGAGGTTGGTGACAAGGTGCTGCGCGCCGCGTTTGTCGACGGCGAAGTGGTGGTGTCGCCGTCGTCGGAAGACGACATGGTGCAAGCCTTGGGCGGCGAGATGGCGGTGACGTTGTTGGCCGATGCCCAACTGGGCGGCATCTGGGCCGCGCACCACACCCTGTACGTGCTCTTTGACGGCGGTGTGCTCAAAGCCGAAGCCGACGAGGCGAGCGGGCTCCTCGACGTCAGCTACTGCTGACCACGCATTGTTGACCACGCACCGCTGAACACGTCGGCTACGCGGTGGCGCCTCCACAAGAGGAGCCTTGGCCGGCGGTGCAGCCGTAGCAGTGGTCGTCGACGCGCACGGCGCGGCCTTCGAGGGTGCTGACGTCGAGGTCGAAGAGGTGTTGCGCCTGGGTGTCGTCGCCGAGGGGCATGTTCAACATCTGGTTGAAGTCGCAATCGTACAGCCGCCCGTCGAGGCCGACGGAGAGCGTGTTGCGGCACATGACGCCTTGGGCGGCGGCGGGGTTGAAGGCCGCCGACAGCTTCTGCATGTAGCGGGCGAGGTTGCCGGAGCGCTCCAGCCACTCCAAGTAGCGACGGATGGGCATGTTGGTGAGCGAGATGAGGCTGGTGAAGTGCACGCCGTGCTCGCGCAGCAGTTTGGCGCGAAAGTCGGCCTCAAACGCAGCCTGGTCGGCGGGCAAGAAGGCCCCGATGGGATTGGTGACCAAGGTGAGCGGGAGGTCGGAGCCGGGTTTGCCGTAGCCGACGTCGTTGAGCATGCGCATGGCGCGAATGCTTTTGTCGAAGACGCCGTCGCCTCGTTGGCGGTCGGTCATGGCCTCTTCGTGAAAGGGCAACGAGCTCACCACCTCGACGCGGTGGTCGGCGAAGAATTGCGGCAGGTGACCGTGTTTCTTCGTGGTGAGGATGGTGAGGTTGCAGCGGTCCATGACGCGGCGGCCGGTGGCGTGGGCGCGTTGGATGAGTTCTTCAAAGCGGGGGTGCAGTTCGGGGGCGCCGCCGGTGACGTCGAGCAGCGGGATGGGGTGCCGTTCAAACATCTCGAGTGCAACGTCGAGCACGTCGTCGAGCATGTGCTCGTCGCGGTGGGGCCCGGCGTCGACGTGGCAGTGGTGACAGGCCTGGTTGCACATGCGCGTGATGTTCAGCTGCAGCACTTCAACAGCGGTGCGGCGGAGGCCGTCGGCCATGCCGGCCAGGCGCAAGCGGTCGGCGAAGGCGGGCAGGCGCAACCCACGCAGCGGAGCGAGTTGCTCTTGGGTGGGGGGCTCGGTGTCGAGGATGGGCAGGGCGGTCATGGGCAAATCCGGAGGCACGAACAGACACGAACAGAGTCAAAAGACATACGGCGCAGGCGCGCCGACTGCTACATGGTGAGCTTGTCGACGTGGTGCTTCATCTGCACGCCATGCACCAAGCTGGCGCCGCCGCGAATGGCGGCAGCGACGTGAATGGCCTCGGTCATCTGTGCGGGGCTGGCGCCTTTTTCGAGGCTGCCGCTGCTGTAAGCGTCAATGCAGTACGGGCATTGGATGGCGTGGGCCACAGCGAGGGCGATGAGGCTCTTTTCGCGCTTGGTGAGGGCGCCATCTTCGAAGACGGCGCCGTACCACTCGAAGAACTTCTTGGTGACGTCGGGGGCGTGTTCGCCAACGGCGCCGAACTTCGCGAGGTCGTCGGGCACGTAGTAGCTGCTTTGGTGCGGATCGGCGGAGGCGTCTTTGGGCGTGGTCATGCAGCAGGCGTAGCAACTGCAGGTCGGCCGCGAAAGCGGGCAGTGGTCTGCGATGGCAGCGGGCAGCGCTGTGATGGAGATCGACTTGTGCGTTTGGGGGGTGCACGGATTCCGTGAATTCCGCTCTACTGCGCACATGACCCATGTGAAACTGCTGCCCTCCGTTGCCTTGTGTGTCGTGCCCCTGCTTGCCCTGGGGGCGTGTGTCGCGCCCACCAATGAATACGACCCGTCGACACCACAAGACGAACAGCGTCCGGCGTTGGTGTCGGGGGTGGTGCGTGATTTGGCCGACGCTCCCGTCGTGGGTGCAGAAGTCGCCATCGGCGCCGCGACGTCGACGACGGGCGAAGACGGCGCCTTTTCATTTGAGTTGATGCCCGACGACGTGCAAGTGCGGGTCAGCCATCCGGCGTTTGTGCCCCAGGTGGAGTCGGTGACGTTGTCGCCTGGGCAAGAGGCAGTGGTCGACTTTGTGTTGGCGCCGTTGCCGCAGCAGGCAGGTGACGACGTCGGACACCTCTTTGGCGAGGTGCACCGCGCGGGGCAACTGTCGCTGCCAGCGGCAGAGCAAGACCACGCCGGCGTCGTCGTCGAGGTGGTCGGCACGGGGGTGCGCACGGTGAGCAATCCTGCCGGCGCCTTCGACTTGTTTTTGCAGCCCGGCAGCTACTCGCTGTCGTTCACCACCGCCGGACACACCGAGATCGTCGTCGATGACGTCGAGGTCGCCGCGGGCGAAGACAAACTCGTGGTGGGCAGTCCGTTTGTGCTGCAAGGCATTCCCGGCAGCGTGCGCGGACAAGTGCGTCTGGAAGGCGGCGGAGATGCCGACAACGTCGCCATCGACCTCGCAGGCGGCGGCAGCGGGGTCACCGACGCCGCCGGCGCCTTCATCGTGTCAGACATCGCCGCCGGCAGTTATTTGCTGACGGCGACCAAAGAGGGGTTCGACGCCTTTGTCTTTGGGTTTGTCGACGTGCGCCCTGGGCAGGAGACGTTGTTGCCTGCGTTTGTGTTGGACGTTTCACGCGGCACGGTCTCGGGCGTTGTGCAGCTGGCTGGGCAAGACGACCACAGCGGCATCGTCATCGATGTCGGCGGCGGCCAGGGCACGGCGGTGACGTCGACAGATGGCGCCTTCGTCGTCAACAACGTGCGCGAAGGATCCTACGCGTTGACCGCGCGCAAAGATGGCTACGTCACCACGGTGCTCAACGACGTCGCGGTCACCGCCGACGGCGACACCGACGTGGGCGCGCTGACGTTGGCGCCACAGCAAGGCGACTTCACGCTCGCTGGCGGCGCGGTGTTCACCGCAGTGCGCGACGTCAGCGTCGACGTTGACGTCGACAACGTCACCCACATGCGCGTCAGCGAAGACCCCGATTTCGCCGACGCTCAGTTGGGCGACACCGATTTCGTCGCCTTCGCCGACGACGTCGAACACACGCTGTCAGACGGCGATGGCCTCAAAACCGTCTACGCCCAAGTGCGCGACGCCGACGGCGTCGAGAGCGCGTTGTTGTCGTCGCAAATCACCCTCGACGCCACGGCCCCGATCGTTGACAGCGTGGTGATCAACGCCGGGGCGTCGGCCACCAACGCCGCCGACGGCATCGTGTCGTTGGCGTTGGCCGCGACCGATGCCACCTCTGGCGTCGGGCACCTGCAAATCTCCAACGACGACATCTTCGATGAGCCCTTCGTGCCCTACACCACGTCGACAACGCACACCTTGGCCGCCGTCGACACCGATGGCGACAAGACCGTCTACGTTCGGGTGCGTGACTTTGCGGGCAACGTCTCTGAAGCCGCGTCGACGTCCATCACGCTCGACACGTTGCCGCCGACGGTGACCAGCTTCAGCATTGGCTGCGGTGGCGAGGCCGACGCAGCGGCGTGCAACAGCCCCATCGTCACGCTGCACGTCGACACCGACGATGCGGTGGCCATGGCGGTCGGCAATGAAGCTGGCATTCCCAACGCGGTGTTCAAGCCATTCGCGACGACCTCCACCCATCTGCTGAACCCCGGCGACGGGACGCAGAGCGTGTATTTGCAGCTGCGCGATGCCGCCGGAAATCTCAGCAACGTGTTCGCAGACGACGTCCTCGTCGACACGGTGCCGCCGGCTCTGGCCAGCATCGAACTCGCCGGTGGTGCAGTGGCGACGTCGTCGACGTCGGTGACGGTGGCATTGTCGGCCACCGGCGCCACCCAGATGCGGGTGGCATTTGACGGTGTTCTCGACGACGAGACCCCCGTGCCCTACACCACGTCGGCCATGGGGACACTGCCGATGGGCGACGGCCGCAAATACATCGCAGCGGTCTTTTACGACGACGCGGGCAACAGCAGTGCCGTGGTGCAGACGCAAATCGCGCTCGACACCCAAGCGCCAAGTGCGCCGCTGACGCAGCAGACCGCCGTCACCGTCAACGCCGACACCTACACCGTGTACCTGGCGGCCAACAGCACCTCGGCCGACGACCCGAACTTCTCGCACTATGAGTTGGCGACGACGACGCCGTTGCGCACTCCACAGTTCGTGCCGACCGCGCTGTTGGACGGCTTGCACTTCGTGCTCGACGCCGGTGACGACGACACTTGCCCGTCACCTTGCCGCAACGAGCTGCATGTGCGCGCTGTCGACGCCGCAGGCAACACCAGCGCCGTGACCACCGTCATCGTCGACGAAGACTCCACGTTTCCGTCGACGCCACGGCTGGCACCGCGTGGGGCGCGCATCTCCAACCGGGTGGCGCTGATGCGCCTCGAAGACCCCTCCATCGACAATGGCGACGACACCGAAGTCAATGGCTACGAGGTCATCGGAGGCCGCTACGATGCGTTCATGCCTGTGGCGTCGTCGACGGTGATTCCATTTGAGTTGGACCGCCTCGACTTCAGCCACCAACTCTGCGTGCGCGGCCGCGACAAGGCCGGCAACGTCAGCCCCACCGACTGCGTCACCATCGAGCAGCGGGCGTCGACGTTTCTCGCGAGCACGGGCATCGATGAGCAGGAGCCCTCCATCTACGGCGACCTCATCGCCTACATCAATGAAGACTTCGGCTTGGTGGCCACCAACGTCCGAGGCGACTTCGAGCAGTTTCTCGACAACGACGCCTATCAGGTGCGTTTGGCGGGCGACGACGCCACCGACACCATCTCCATGGCGTGGGTGTCGAGCGGCCACGGTGCCTTTGTGGCCGACATCGACGTCAACAACATGCTCGTCGGCGTTGCCTCTGCCGACCGCGGTCCCTGTTCAAGAACATGCGCCCCCGAGCTCGACAACCACCGTGCACTCGACATCGACGGAGACGACGTCGTCATCTACGGCGAAGCCAGCGGCCGCGGCGGGGTGTTTCATGTCGCTGCGTCACAGTGCACGGCCGCTGATGTGGTGTGTGGCGAACCGGCTCCCGGAGCGGCCACCCGACTGACCACGTCGGGGTCGAACATGGAATTGTGTGAGTCAAACGAAGAGATGGCCCCGCGCATCACCGACGGCGTCGTCGTGTGGTGCGAGCAAAACGGCGGCTCCCAAGAGGTGCACCGCTATGTGTTGTCGACGTCGACCGAAACCGTCATCGCCCAGAACGTTGCCGGCAACTCGGGGTCGGCGCACCAGCCCGTGGTCACCGAAGACGCCATCTTTTGGGCCAGCGGTGAAGACTTGTGCCGCATCGACGTCGACGCCCTGGTGTCGACGCCGTTTGAGGGCTGCCCCCAGGCCCAGCGTGTCGTTGAAGGAGGCGTGGGCGCGTTGAGCGGCGCCCACGGCGAACGCGTTGCCTACACCTCTGGGGGCAACGGCGTGCAACGCGAAGCGGCCTACTACGACGACGACACCGGCACATCCATCGACCTCACCGACGACATCCTCGACCAGACCGACGTCGACGTGTGGCGCGATCGGATTGTGTATGCCGACCGCAGACGGTTCAGCGAAGACATCGTGGTGCGCGATTTGACGGAGTCGACGTTTCTCGTGGCCCATCCTGCCCTTCAAGCGGCGCCGGCCACCGACGACCGATACGCCGTTTGGGCCGACGCCCGTGCTGGGGTTGGCTTGTATGTCTTCGACTTCGACACCCGCCAAGAGTGGCGCCTCAACCCCGAAGGCGAAAACGTCGCGGCCGCCGACACCATCTTCAGCCTCGCCGACGGCAAAGTGGCCTACGCGGCATCGGTCGCCCCCGACACCAGCGAGACGTTGTTGTACGTGCACGACATCGCCACCGACACGCGCCGGTTGGTGAGCAGCAGCCTGCAGCACATTCAGGCGGCCACCCTCGACGACACCGGCACCCGCTTGGTGTGGTTCGACCCGGCCCACGCGTCGTTGCAGACCACCACGCTGACGGGCATCACGCCGTCGAGCATCGAAGACATCGGCGGCAGCGTGACCCAAGTGCGCCGCATGGGGGTCGTCGCAGATGCCGTGGTCTACGTCGACAACCTCGGCGGCGGCAACGATCCTGTGCAGTGCGCCCGGGCGGGGTCGACGTCGTCGACCACCTTGGCCTCGGACGGGCGAGGCGTCGACGTCGCCGATGTCCCCAGCGTCGGACGTGTCGCTGTGTGGGGCCAAGACGACGAGATTCGCAGCTGCAAGCTCACCTGCGGAACGAGCTGTCCGGTGGAGGTCATGTCGACGGCGGGTGCAGGCAGCACCGAAGACCCCAAGATCAGCAGCAGCGGGTATGTGGTGTGGATGTCGAACAAAGACGACGACTGGTACGGCCGCATCGCCGTGCGTGATTTGCTGTTGCAGCAAACATTCAAGTTGAACTCGCGCATCACCCCCACCGACGAGCAACTCCCCGTGTTCGACCCCAACGTGCATGGCGGTCGGGTGGTGTGGTCGGGCTTCGACTTCGGCAACAGCGACATCTTCATGGCGGAGCTGGGGCAGTAGAGCCATTGCCGTCTGGCCCAAAACGAGCCGGCATGCAAAGCTGTCGGCGTGCACACTTCAGCCGGACCCGCCTCCTTTGCCGACGCCACGGCGCCTCAGCAGCCGCAGACGCCCTATGCCTTGTCGTCGACAGAAGGCCCCACGGGGTTGTGGGCGTTTCATGCCTTGGTGCTGATGGCCCTCTGCGCCGTACCGCTCGGCCTCGTCGTCATGGCCGCGGCGGGCGGCCAGGTGGAGGGTGAAGATCTGTCGAGCGCGTCGTTTGCAGGTTGGGCTTGGGCCCTGGTGCTGTGGTTTTACGTGGGCGGCGCTGCGGCAGCGGGGTGGGCAGCGCTGCAATGGAAACGGGAGCTGCGCCCCGACGATGCGCCCAAGAGTTTGTTTGCGGAGTGGGCGCCGAACTTCTCGACGGTGGCCCTGTTGGCGGTGGGGTTTGCAGCCATCGCCTTCGTCGTCGAATTCGCCCTGGAGCAGATGCTCGCAGACACGTTCATCGCCACCCTCGTCTACCAGTTCGTTTCGTCGACGGGGTGGATGGTGGTGCTCTTCACGGCGATGGTGTCGGCGTGTGACGACGTCGGCGGCCGAGACTTGTGGCGCACCTTGGGGGAGCGGCTTCGGCGCACGCGGTGGGCGTTTCCCCGCTTGGTGTTGTCGATGGTGGCGCGCATCTTCTTGGTGTTCGGCGTCCTCGGCGTGCTGGTGGCGAAGGGGCCGTTCATGTCTGAACTCATCGCCGTGGTGGTGGCAATGGTCTGCTTCGTCGTCGGACACCGCTGGTTGCACATGCGCTTGTTTCTGCTCTACGTCCACACCCACGACGAGGCCCTCGAAGCGGAGTCGACCGTCTCGTAGCGCAGTGACGACGTGCCGTGGCGCCCAACGGGCTCGCCTTCTCAACAAGCGAATGGCACCGTCGTTCTCGGCGGTGAGCACGACGACGTGTCGTCGTTCAACGTCTTCGCAGACGATTCAGCGACGACGTCCGCCGCCTCCGCCACGTCGTTGCCCGCCGCGGCCCGATGCACTGCGCTCGCCGCCTCCGCTGGGCTTGCTGCCCGACGGGCGTCCGCCGGCGCCACGTCGAGAACCACCGCGTCGTCCACCGCCGCCTCCACTGTTGCCGCCGCCTCCACTGTTGCCACCGCCGCCGGAGCGCCGACGTCCACCGCCGCTCTTTTTCTTGGGGGGATCGGGTTCAGTGACAGCTGGGAAGGGATGGTCGTCGACGACGTCGACCTTCATCTGGATGGTCTTTTCAATGTCGCGCAACAGACCCCGCTCGTTGGGGTCGCAGAATGCCCAGGCCACGCCTTCGGCGCCCGCCCGCGCGGTGCGTCCAATGCGGTGTACGTATTGTTCGGGGACTTCAGGCAGGTCAACTTGAATGACGTGGGTGACCTCGTCGACGTCGATGCCGCGGGCAGCGATGTCGGTGGCCACCAGCACCCGAATGGAGCCGTCTTTGAAGCCCTTCAGGGCCCGCTCGCGTGCGCCTTGGCTCTTGTTGCCGTGAATGGCCGCGGCGGTGATGCCGGCTTTGTCGAGGGTGGTGGCGATGCGGTTGGCGCCGTGTTTGGTGCGGCTGAACACGATGACGCGGTGGGCGTCGGGGGCCTCCAGCAGGTGCAACAGGAGCTTGCGCTTGTTGGCCTTGTCGACGTGGTAGAGCGATTGTCGAATCTTCTCGACGGTGGTGGCCGGCGGTGTGACCTCGACGCGGGTCGGCTTGTACAAGAAGCGCTTGGCGAGGGCGTCGATGTCTTCAGGCATGGTGGCCGAGAACAGCAGTGTCTGACGCTCTTCGGGCAACACTTCGAGAATTTTGCGAACGTCGCGGATGAAGCCCATGTCGAGCATGCGGTCGGCTTCGTCGAGGATGGCCACCTCGATGTCGTCGAACGAGACGTGCCCCTGGCCCATGAGGTCGAGCAGCCGGCCCGGCGTGGCCACGAGGATGTCGACGCCAGCGCGCAAAGCGTCGATTTGCTTCTTCTGGCCGACGCCGCCGAAGATCACCGTCGTGCGCAATCCGGTGCCCTTGCCGTAGTTGTCGAAACCTTCAGCGATTTGCGACGCCAGTTCCCGGGTGGGCGAGAGCACCAAACAGCGCGTCGGCCGCCGTTTGGGCTTGCCGTCGAGCGGATTCTCGAGGAGAAACTGCAACGTCGGCAGGGCAAACGCCGCCGTCTTGCCTGTGCCCGTTTGGGCGACGGCCACGAGGTCTTCACCCTCGAGGGCAGGCGGAATCGCCTTTTGTTGGATGGGGGTCGGGGTCTCGTATCCCTGTGCCGCGAGGGCCTTCAACAAGATGGGGTCGAGCGTCAGTTCATCAAATCGCATCGCCTCTCGTACCGGCCTGCGTCGTCGACGTCGAGCACTCAATGCGCGACCCACCGCATTGCGAGGCGGCAGACGGCCGACTACGGTGACCCGCGCCGTGCCCTCCTCGACACCAACGATGGTTCACCATGTCTGACCCTGCTCCGACTTTCTTTGCGACGCCGACCGACTTTCGGGCGTGGTTGCAGGCACACCACGCCACGGAGGACCACCTGTGGGTCGGCTACTTCAAGAAGGCAACGAAGAAGCCATCGGTGACCTGGGAAGACACCGTCGACGAGGCCCTGTGCTACGGGTGGATCGACGGCGTGCGCAAGTCGCTCGACGACGAGAGCTACATGATTCGGTTTACGCCGCGAAAGCCCAAGAGCGTGTGGAGCCAACGCAACATCGACCTCGTCGAGCGGCTGAAGGTCGAGGGTCGCATGCAGCCCGAAGGGCTGGCGGCCTACGCCCACAAGGACGTGCATCCAGACAGCGGATACGCCGTGTCGAAGCTGGATGGCACCTTGCCCGACGACATGACCGCCACCTTTCAGGCGAACGCCGCGGCGTGGGCGTTCTTTCAAACGCAACCACCCGGCTACCGCCGCCAGGCGTCGCTGTGGGTGACCAGCGCCAAACGCGATGAGACCCGAGCAAAGCGGCTGGCAACGCTCATCGAAGACTCTGCAAACGAACTGCGCATCAAGCAGCTGCGCAAACGCTGACACCCCGCCCCTGGCAACCGACACCCATGACTTTGCCGACGACACCCACCTCCATGCGCCCCGCCGTCGACCGGCAGCCAAAGCATGAGGCCTTGCACCACGGACTCCACAAGGGGCCCGTGTTCGTGCACCTCGACCGCCACGCTGCGGGCGTGGTGCTCCCCGACGATGTCGAGGGGGACCCGCTGGTCACGTTGCGCTTCTCACGCAACTTCACGACGCACACGGAGGTGGTGCTGTCGAGCGACGGCGTCGCGCAAGAGCTGGCGTTTGAGGGCCAGCCGTTTTCTTGTTTTGTGCCGTGGGATGCCATCGTCAGCATGCGCAGCGACGACGACGACTTCGCATTCTTTGCTCAGAGCATTCCGGAGGGGCTGAAAGACCACATCGACGTCGAGTTCTTCACGCTGCTCTCCGAAGTGTCGCCCATGGGCCGCGTCGAGGTGGTGGCAGGGCCGTTGGGGCCGTTTGTTCCTCGACGGGAGACGACGCTGGCGGTGCAGTACCGCCAGGCGTCGCCGACGGCCGGCACGCCCGTCTCGGCGTCGCTGACGTTCAAACGAGGCTGGAATGGGCACCTGTCGGGAACCATGACGGACGACGATGGCATCCCCGAGACCACGACGATGAAAGGTCTGTGGCAAGGGCGGCGTTGGACGATGACGCGGCAGTACCGCCATTCGTGGTTCACCGACGACAATGGCGACCTTGGGTGCGCACAGGGAGAGCCGTACGTCGTGCACTACACGGGCTTTGTCGACGAGCGAGAGGGCGCCTTGGAGCTGCGGGGCATCTGGCGCATTCGGGGGAGCGACGGCACAGAAGACGCGGCCGGCGTGTGGACGGCGAAGACGCAGACGTCGACCCGGAGGCGTTGATGCGCCGGCGGCCCAGCTTCGCGCACAGTGGGCGTCGCCAACGAAGCCCACATGTCAGCAAAGCGCTGTCTGAGTCGTCACGCGTGCGCGCCTATTCACAGACCTAGACTCCCTCGGGGGCGATGCATCCCGACGTCGTCAACGTGTTGCCCGCCAAGTCGGTGAGCACGGTGCGATAGCACCGCTCTTGCCTGGGCAACGTGTCGTTTTGAAAGTGAAGGTGCGCCACGGGGTCGTCGTCGCCCACATGGACATGCCCGAGAAGCACGTTGCCGTGTCCGAAGACGTCCATGGTGGCGAGACCGAAGTCGTCGTCGACGCCTTGCAACGTCAGCGCGTACATCGATGAGCAGTCCAGCGACCTCGCGGGAGGCGCGCCGGGGCCGTCGGGTTCAGCTTCTTCGTCGACGGAGAGCCATTGTTGCAACATCAGACCCGAATGCGTCGGAGGCGTGGTGTCGACGACGTCCGAGCGAAATACGCGGTGGGCCGTCACCGTTTTCTCGTTGGCGAAGGAGCGGTCGAGATGAACAACAGACACCTCACCGATGGCGAGCGGGGCGACGTCGAGTCGTGCGGCATGGACGATGAAGCTGTCGTCGTGCGGCTCCTCCGGCATCAGCTCAAGGGGGACGGTGTCGCCGTCGACCGACGCGTAGGCGCGCAGGCCGTCCTCGACGCCGCGCCAGTGCTCGGAGTACACCCAGGGCCGTCCGTTTCGTGGCAGGACGACGACGCCGTCGTCGTCGGGCGCAGGATGGAACTCGACCGGCGGGGTGATGCGGCTGGCACCGTAGGTGTCGTAGGTCCGCTCCACAGTGCAGGCCACGCAAACCAGGTTGGCGGCGAGCAGGGCCAGAAATGCAAGCGGCGAACGCACTCCGGCAGCCTACCAGGTTGTGTTTCGAATGGGGGCGGGGTGGCCATTCGGCTCGACGGCCGTTGCGGGGGCAGCGAGCTTGGAACGCAGAGAAAAGGGGAAGGCCCAGGGCCTTCCTGTTCTCAACGTGGTCTGCCGAAGACAAAGGGTGGCGCGCCCTGCAGGATTCGAACCTGCGACCGTTGGCTTAGAAGGCCCAAATTGGACCCAGTAGCCGTCGGGAAACGTTGAGGAAAAGTTAGTGAACTCGGAGAGTTAGCGTCACACGAGGGCACGGGTCGTTTCAGCGTTTTTCGGTGGGGAACTGCATTTAGGTGGGGAAGTGGTGGGGAACCAGGTGGGGAATTTCCATCCTGCTTGAGTTTTGGGAGTGTCGAAGTGAAGGGTCTGTGGCCTTTGCCTTCCGGCAGGTGAGAGAAGCGACCAAGGCGACCAGAGTGATTTCGCCACAGATACTCAGAATCCGTGGCGGAATCTTCTGGACGCATATCGATTGCGCCACTGTTTTCGAGGAATGGTGGCGGAATCTTGCAGGGCAGAACTGAAAACAGACCTTCGCAACAAGCTTCTGTACGGGGCGTGGGATTGAGAAAATGTGAGCCTATTTCTTGGAGCGTACGAGCTGGTCATCTTTCGGTGCCCTTTGACGGGGTTGCCAACCCAGAAACTCCAGTGTTCCCTCGTCCAACAGTTTCTTCGCCAGTTTGTTGAGTTCGGGCTTCCGAACATGGACATCCTCGAGAACCTCTGGCCAGACGTCGCGCCAGAGTCGCCCTTTTCCTGCTGCTTCTGGAAGGCGCCTTTCCGCGAGCTCTACTGCATCGTTCAGGCGGTTTTCGATGAACAGGTCGGGGGCTGGCGCAAACAAGTCAGGTTGGTTTGATTTTGCGACTTCCTTTCGTCGCTTGGCAGAGGCGCGAGCGTCTCCAGCTGTTTTGGCCATTCGAGCCTCAGCATTCCGAAACACCTCAACGCCCTTCTCGCTGTTGGTGCCAAGAACAAGCCGGTACCAGATGCGGTCTTGGTTCGGCGCAGGGATGGCGATGTCGAGCGCATACCGATAGCCGCACGTCTCTTTTAGGCGCCGCCGGTATAGGCCTGAGAGTTGCTCCTCCGTCATTCGGTCCAGAACGTGACTGTCGTCCAAGTCAAGCATTGCACGAATGCTTTCCTCGGCGTTCTCGGCACCCGTGAAGCGATGGGCAAACGAACTCATTACGTTGACGAGGACCTCACGATACCGGTTGCCAGTCAGAGGCCGCAGAGTTTGAAGACTAGCGCCTGACCAGCCGAGGGGATCGACAAACACCAATGCGGGGTCGTCGTCGTTGATTTTCTCACGAAGGAATGAAATCTGGTCTTCAAAGGCCCCGTGGATGCAGGTCGTTCCAAGGACACCCTTGTTCTTCTCAACGAAGGTTTCAAGCTCGGCAAAAGCGCTGGCATCCTTCTCAACGAATATCGCCTCAATAGGGACCGCGATGCCTTGTTCTCTCCATGTGCGCTCCACAGTCGTGAGGACGTCCAGACCGATTCCGACGGATGTATCGCGATGCTCCTGGTCAGCGGACTTCCAGGGTCCCGCGAAGCAGTCGACATACCAAAGCTTGATTTGTCGAGTCTTGGCGATGGACCCGAGCTTGAAACCCCAAGTTTCAAGGTAGCTTTTGAGAACCTCGTGCTTTAGCAGAGCTTGCTCACGTCCATGATAGGCGCCATGATCCACGCTTCCCCCCACGTCTTGCGTTGAGCCCGCGTGTCTAGCCATCGGAAGGCGGGCAAACCTGGAAGTCCAGGAGTTTCGATGTCCGATAAGAGTACAATCGAATGGACCGATGCGACATGGAACCCTGTCCGTGGATGCACAAAAATCTCTCCCGGCTGCAAAAACTGCTACGCGAAGACGTTTGCGGAGAGATGGCGTGGAATCCCTGACCACCCCTACGAGCAAGGGTTTGACCTTCGGCTGGTTCCGGAAGCGCTGCCAATTCCCCTGAATTGGAAAAAGGGAAGGCGTATTTTCGTCAACTCAATGTCCGACCTCTTCCATGAAGACGTGCCCGAGATCTTCATCGAAGACGTCGTAAGCGTCATGCGGGCATGTCCACAACACCAGTTTCAAGTGCTGACAAAACGGTCTGACCGACTCCGCGAACTTGGACACAAACTCGCCTTTCCTGAGAACGCTTGGATTGGTGTCTCTGTCGAAGACGAGAGGGTGGTAGACCGAATCCACGATCTTGTTTCGGTCCCTGCCTCAGTCCGGTTCCTTTCGCTTGAGCCCCTGCTCGGGCCGCTAGAGGATTTGCCACTAGTTGGAATTCACTGGGTCATTGTTGGGGGCGAAAGTGGGCCGGGCGCTAGACCAATGGAAGCAGGTTGGGTTCGCAGCATTCAGCGGCAATGTGCCAATGCCGGCGTTCCTTTTTTCTTCAAGCAATGGGGCGGCGTTCAAAAGAAGAAAAATGGCAGAGAACTAGACGGACGGACCTGGGATGAACTCCCTGCTCTGAAAGCGCAACGACAGGAGAAGCGCCTGCTCGTCTTCTGATGTAGCGGAGCGACGGCCCTATTGTGTTTCCGTTTGTTGGGCTCTGCCGCAGCTTTTGAAAGCTAGGTGCCCTGACACCGTCCCACAGCCGTAGCGACGTGCTCCTTCTGCACCTCAATGCCGATGGCCGTCCGCCCCGTCGTCAACGCCGCCACCAGCGTCGAGCCACTGCCGCAGAACGGGTCCAGCACCTTCCCGCCCGCAGGCACAATCTCGACGACTTCTCCATCAACGGCACCGGTTTCGACGTCGGGTGGCGCGTGTTGCGGTCGCGTCCAACAGTCCACACGCCGTCAAGGCACTTCCCCGTCCACGGCATGCTCCCCTTTGAGCCCCAGACGACGTATTCGCACTGGTCGCGGAACCGACCCTTCTGAGGACGTGCGCCTCCGGCCGTCTTGTCCCAAACGGCGATGCCTCGCCACGTCCAGCCAGCCGCCTGCAAGGCATCGATGACGACGGGGAGCTGCTTCCACTGTGCGAAGACGCAGATGGGGCTGTGTGGCTTCGCCGCCCGATGTGCCGCCGACATCCAAAGCGAGCACCACGACAAGTAGGAGTGTTGGTCGCGAACATCGCCAGGAAACAGTTTTGTCCCCGACCCATACGGCGGGTCAGTGACCACTCCGTCGACGGACTCGGACGGCAGGCACCCCAACAGATGCAGCGCGTCGCCATGCAGGACTCGCCAGCGGTCGTCGACTGAATCGTGCTGCTCCTCAAACACAACGCAGGCGGGTGAGCCAGTAAGGGCGTTCTCGAGGTCGAGCTCCGGTACGGCGGCAAAGGACGGTCCCGACGCAACCTCGTCCACAAGGCCGTCTTCGGTCATGGTCAGCGTCGACTCCGCAGTGGGGCCGAAGCGGTTCTTCCTCGTCGACAGCAGCCGTCCGTCGCCGTCCCCTCGCGAGAAGTGCAAGACGACGTCAACCATGTGCTCGAGAAACTTGGGACCGGCCAGGTCGCCGCCTTTGGTGACATGTCCGACGATGAAGACGGTGAGGTCGCCTTTGTCGTCGAGGAGGCGGTCACACACCTGGCGCATTTGCGCTGGGCATCCTGGCTGTTTGTCGAGTTTGTCATCGTGGAGACGCTGGATGGAGTCCAGCAACAGGATGTCGGCGCGGGCGTCGGCTGCCGTCTTCAGGATGTCGCCGACTTCTGTCTCCGTCGACACCAACAGGTTGTCGTCGAGGAGGCCGAGACGCTCACAGCGCTCGCGTGCTCGTTGTGTTGTCTCTTCGGCCGAGATGTAGAGGACGCGCTTGCCCTGTGTGAGGAGGCCGCCGGCCATCTGCATCAGCAAGGTGGACTTGCCGATCCGGGTTCGCCGCCGAGGAGGTAGACGGCGCCGTTGACGACGCCACCGCCGAGGACAGTGTCGACGGCGGTCATATTTGTTGGCAGGTGCGGCGTGGGCGACCTCGACACTTCGGTGATGGGGGTGGCGCCACCAGTGTCGAAGACGTCGTCGTTGGCAACGGAAAAGCGTTGGCGGACTGCGCCACACGTCACGCAGCGGTAAGTCTTGTCTTCGGATTTCGGACATTTACAGGCTGAGGCCATTGCATCCTCCGGATGAAAACGGCCCGGCAGAGCGCCGGGCCGATTGTTGGTGTTCGTCAGATGATTACGGCGAGAGGGTCGCCCTCGTCGTCGTCTTCATTTGCAGCCTTGACCAATCGCCCCCCGACCTCGACGACACCCGCGCCAATCTCGGAGATGGGTCGTGCAGCTCCGCCAATGGCTGACCCAACTGCTGCGACTGGTGCAGCGACGGGTGCAGCTCCAGGGATGAAGCTGGCGAGCGTGCCGCCAACCGAAGCCAACGTCCCCAACCCCTGTGCCATGTGGCCGACGTTGCGAATGAACTGCGGTGCCTCCTCGACGACGTCAGTGACGATGCCTGCGAGAGGGTCACCCTCTTCCATCGAGCGGTCCCTGTAGGAGGCGTCCTCCGCCCGGTTCAACAGCGGAAGCTGCACACCCACGTCGGGTTGGGTGACGCCGCTGCCACCAGCGCTGACACGACCAGAGCCGGGGGCGATGACGATGTTGATGGGCTGTCCTCGACGAATGCCCACGCTTTGTTGCGCACCCAAGACGGATGGACGCACTCGTCCAGCAAAGACCTCCTCAGGAATCACAGCGAGGGGGTCGATGGCGACGACGTCATCAGAAAGGATGCCGTCCTCCACCCACTGCACTCGGAAGTGCAGATGGGGGCCGGTGACGTTCCCAGTGGCGCCGGATTGGCCGAGGGTCTGACCGCGTTGAACGATGTCCCCTTCCTCAACGCGAATGGCCGAGAGGTGGGCGAACGTCAGACGGTAGCCATCGCCGTCGTCGAAAGCCCCGCCTTCGCGCATAACGTTGGCAACGATGTAGCGTCCAGCACGTTGGCTGAAGCCGACCTTGCTGACTTGCAGCGTCGTCGGTGCCACGACGCTGGTGCCGACAGGGACTGCGACGTCGATGCCTTCATGGAGCTCGCTGCCGCGCTGTTCGCCGAAGCGGCTCGTGGTTTGGCCAGCGACAGGCGCAAGCCATGCCGCCCTCGACGTGGGCGTCGTGTCGACGGGCACGCCCTGTGTCGCCATAGGCGGCGACGGTTGAAAGCGAGCTGGACCACACGACGCCGGGTCAACGCGTCGGAACCAGCCGTACCACTCCTTCTCGTTGACGCTGAAGAACGAGAGGGCGTTGGGGAAGAGGTCGAACAGCTCGCCTCCCATCTCCTTCAGCTTCTCTTGGTGGGGCGTCGACGTCGGCGCACGCTCGTTCTTCGGCCGAAAGATGTCGCTGGGGTCTGGGCCGCAGCCTCGTGCGTGTTCGACAAAGCCGCGCAAGACGAACGCGAGGTCGCGTGGGTCGTAGTCGAGTTCTGCGCGTCCTTCGAGGCGCAGGTTGGTGGTGGTCGACGACTTTGACGTCGTCATCGTTCCCTTCTTGGTGGGCATGGCGCCTCCTTTGGATGCGCAGCATCCGTCTTTTGGTTTTGCGGCGACCGCCGTCGACGACGGTGGTCTGGGTTTGGACTTCTCCGTCGACTCACTGCCGGACTTGTTCGCCCAGTAGTCGTCGACGCGCTTGGTCCACATGGCGAGGTCCTTCTTGGCGATGAACCTCTGCTGACCCGACTCAAACACCACGCGGTAGGCCTTCTTGCCCCTGATGATGTTGGTCGGCTTCATTCCTTCTGTGCTTCTTGGCATGGGTGTCTCCTCGACGGCTCACGTCGTCATCGCTTTCCTTTCTTCCGCTTGCTCTTTCCTTTCTTCTGCTTGGGTTTCGCCTGAGGGGCTTTGACGACGACGTCATCGCCTGCAGTCGGGGGAGGTGTTGGGGACGGCATCTCCAGCACGACAGCGTCGGTGGCTTCCTCCTCGTCGTCGCTGAAGTGTTTGCGCAGCACGACAACGAGGTCCTCAACGACGTCAGCGAGGCGGTCGACCCGGTCGGCCAGCACGTCAACGCGCGTGGAGAGCTGGTCGATGCGGTCGACCTCCTCTTTCTCCTCGACGACGTCGATGGGCGCGGCCGGCTCCTCCACAACTTGTGGAGCAGCGGCATCAAACACTTCGTCGAAGGTGGGGGCCGCGTCTTTGCTGCCCTCCAGTTCCTGAATCCGACGACCGAAGTCATTCATGGTGTTCATCACGTGCTCCATGGCGGCGTTGAACTGTTTCGCCTGCTGGTCGATGACTGCCGCCAAGTGTTGGGCGTCTGACTTCGACATTGCCGACGAGGTCGCCGCCTCCTGCGGTGGTGCTGGTTGTTGAGCTTGGGGCGCTGGTGACGACGGTTGTTCAGCAACTGTCGAAGTGACGGGCATGTGCTGCATCCCCGGCTGCTGTTGAACGCCAGCAAAGTAGGGGTTCACCATCGCGTACTGCTGCGGCAGCTGCTGTTGCATCGCGGCGAACTGGGCCCGCTCTTGGTCGAACTGCAGCTGTTGCTGTTGGAGCTGGTAGGCGTAGGCCTCCAACTCGCGCTGCTTGGCGCCGATCTGGGCAAGGCCGTTGTTGATGTGCTCGTTGAATTCAGGCGTGTTCATGGTGACCCCCAAGGTGTGGTGAAAAAGGGAAAGCCGACGGCGACAGTGCGCCGCCGTCGGAGAAGGGCTATTTGTCGTCGAGCTTGGTCTCGTTGACGGGCGGCGCTGCTTGCCCGCTCATGAAGAGCGAGAGCGCCAACGGCGACAAAGGTTGGTGTGCTTGGGCGTTGGGTTGCAGGGCGCCCTCAATGACGCTTCGCTGGGCTGCGTATTCCTGCAGGAGCGATGCTTGCGTGACCTGCAAGTCGTCGAGCGTGTCCTGAATCTGTTGGCGAAGGTCGCTGAAGTTGACGTCCGTCGTCGGCGCTTCGACGGTTGCACCGGGCTCGTCTCGAAGACGTGAGATGACCTGCTTTACGATGTTCTCGACGAGGAGAAAGAAGCTGAGCACTTGAAGACGGTTGGGGATGGTGATGGGCGAGCGAGTCATGGTTCTCTCCGTTGGTTTGGTTTTGGGTGTGGGAAAAGAAAGCCCATCGCCAGCGAACACCCGCTGACGATGGGGCTGCAGGTTGGTGGAAGTGACGACGACGGGAGAAAGGAGGCGAAAACCGCCGCCGTCGGCGAACCTGTTCGACCTCGAGGTCGACTCAGGGGTTGGGGTTGGGCTGCGGAATGTTCACCACAGGGTTCGGCTGTGGCGCCGCGTTCAAAGCCCGCACCACAGGCTGGGGTGCGAACACGTTCGAGAACGTCTGCAGCGCAGCGAAGGCCATGGGGTCAAAGCCGCCGAAGGTGCCGTTCGACATCTGCTGCATGAGCGTCATCATGAAGAACGGGTCCGACGACAAACCGGGCACAGCCCGACTCAGGGCGAGCATGATGGGCAGCTGTTGCTGACCCACCCCGCCTTGCCCAGGAGCGATGAAGCGCTGCCCAGGTCCGGTGACGGCCGGGCGGAGGTGCCGCTCACTCTGCTGCTTCATCTTCAGCTTGGTGAGCTCGGTTTGCATGGAGCTGAGCTTCTGCTCGACCTCCCGCCGCAGCTGTTCTTGCTCTGCGTGGGTGGCGAGCTTCTGCTCGAACTGGATTTCGCCTTGGCCCTTGGAGCCTTTGACGCGGGTGTTGTCGACGCCATTACCGGGCGTGAGTTCTACTTTCTCGCCGGTGACGCCCTCGATCAGGCCCTCGACGACGTTGCCAATGATGGCCTCGCCGCCGTTCACGACGTCCCCGAGGGTGGGGAGCTTGCCGAAACCCAAGTAATGTCGCCGAACTGCATCATGTTTGCCTCTGCCGTTGCGCGGTCGATGCCGCTGGTTGCGAGGCAAGCGTTGTTGCTGGCCTCACCTATATGCGGCGTGAGGTCGGCAAAAACGCAGTACTTTTTTTTAAGGGTCTGTTCCTGAAAGCCTTTTTGCAGTTCCAGTTGTTGGCGTTGGTGGACTCAGTTCCTTCACTTCTATCGATTTGAAAGTGTTGAATTCGGCATCGGCGGTTTGGCACAGCATAGGTGGTTGAGGGCTCCCCTTTCTCCCAAATTTTCAGACACGTAGTTCCCAGTGTCCGAGGGCTCGACTTCCCGAAGAGCCCGCGAACTGGCGCCGACTTTGAGGTTCAAAAAAAAATCCCGTTGGCGAACATGGTGACTGCGCTATGCCACCAACCAACTCAGCTAAGCCAACGAGTCATGGCCATTGCGGAGACCGTGCACGATACAGCGGTCTAGAAGGAATCAGCCAATGCGTACTCCCATTCTCTCTGCAACCATTCTTGGAGCCCTTCTTCTCACTGCATGCCCGGGTGGTGAACCCGTTGACGACGGGGGAGACACTGCTGATGCAGGAGACACTTCCGATGCAGGCCTCGCTTTTGACGGCGGTGTCGTCTACTTTGACGGTGGCGTTGTCGACGGAGGAGGTTCTGTCGACGCGGGTGGTGCCATTGATGCAGGCCTAGCTCAAGACGGCGGTGTTGTCCTGGATTCAGGCACTCCATTGGACGCCGGCCTTCCAGACGCAGGTGAAATGAGCCCAGATGGAGGCAGCCCAGGGGCAATGCTTCCTGTGCCACCTGTTGGTGCATATGTGGCCTCTGGGACAGGCTATGCATGCGCGGCTGATGCTTCTGGAGCTGTAGCGTGTTGGGGGAGCAACGAGTTCGGAAAGTCTGAAGTGCCGAGCGGGCTAGCTCCTGTCGCTGGACTTGCATCTGGCACGGACCACACTTGTGCGCTCACGGGCACTGGCGGAGTTGCATGTTGGGGCCGATCAGAGCCTGGTCAAACGATGGTTCCGGACGATTTGGGCGTCGCTGTTGGAGTTTCAGCTGGCCAGGACTTCAGCTGTGCCCTTGAGGCCGCCGGCGGCGTTCGCTGCTGGGGGCAGAATACGGTCGGCCAAAGCACCCCGCCCAATGCTTTGTTTGCCAGCATGTCGTCGGGGCCCTACCACTCATGTGGCGTTTCGAGCTTGGGCGAAGTGGCTTGCTGGGGGTTCGACACATACGGGCAGAGCAGCCCACCAGCTGACCTCGCGCCCGTGCGTAGTGTCGCAGGAGGCTTCCATCACTCCTGTGGGTTGCTCGAAACGGGTGGAGTTGCCTGTTGGGGCGACAACACAGGTGGACAGACTGATGTCCCTGGAGACCTTGCAGGGGTTGTTGCTCTCACTGCCGGCGCCTTCCATACATGTGCTCTCAACGACTCGGGCCAAGTCTCATGCTGGGGATTCAACAGCCTCGGACAAACCGACGTTCCATCACTTGGGGTGGTAGAGGCCGTCTCCGCGTATGCAAATCAGACCTGTGCGCTTCTTCCGTCAGGCGAGACCACCTGTTGGGGAAGCAATCAACATGGACAGCACGCGGCACCAGGCACCCTTGACACCATCGTCAAGGTGGCCACGCGCGGTGCCCATACGTGCATGGTCGACGTGACTGGTAGCGTCACATGTTGGGGAGGACCTACATCAACTGGGGCGGCAGATGTGCCGACCGACCTTGCGTCGGTCGTCGACATCGCCGTTAGTGACGACCATACATGCGTCGCCGCAGTAGACGGTGCTGTTCGTTGTTGGGGAAGCGATTCGATGGGCGAGAGCGCAGTTCCTGCAAATCTTGGCATGGTCGTCAAGGTCGCTGCAGGAAACAGGTTCTCGTGTGCCCTCGACAACGAAGGTACAGTGACTTGTTGGGGACAAGATGTTGGCTCCGTTCCAGCGCTCAGCTCGGCAACCCAGGTTTCCGCAGGCACCACCCACTCCTGCGCTATCAACGATGGAAGCGTCGTTTGTTGGGGGACCAACGTGCCCAGCCTGACCGGAACCTTCACGCAAGTGTCGGCCGGCGGCTATCACACGTGCGCCCTCAACACCGACGGCGTCGTATCGTGCTGGGGCCTCGACACGAATGGACAGTCCACAGTTCCACCCCTCGCGCCTATCGCTCAAGTCGTCACGGGAGCACGTCACACATGCGTTCTAGATGTTAACGGCGTCGTCACGTGCTGGGGCGACGACTACTTCGGCGAAACGGATGTTCCGCCGAATCTTGGCGAGGTCTCCAGTTTGGCGGCGGGCGGTTCGCGGACCTGCGCAATAGCCAACGACAACAGCCTCACGTGCTGGGGATACCAGCCCACGCGCCATTCCTTTTGAGAGCCATTGGGTGGGTGCTCGCCAAAGCCGAAAGAAGACGGCCGAGAACCGAATACTGATCTTCATTTGGGACGAATTCAGTTGCAACAGAAACAGACACACCTCTAGCATCGCCGTTGGGGAACACCTGGGGGCCGACAGTCAGCGTTTGCTCGGGCAAATGCTCTAGCCTTGTTGCTGCGTACTGAAACGAAAGGTCTCACAATGAGAAATGAGTATCGAACCAATTCAATTCGGACGGCCCTGCTGCTGGCTGCCATCACAACTGGATGTGGGGAGCCACCTGAGGCGCCTGAGATTCAGATTCCAGAGTCGCCAACGAGGCTTTCTGTTGAATACTACGACGACGGCGGCGTCATCCCATGTGTGGATACGGAGGTCCTCGCAAGCCTGCAAACCTGTGCTGCTGATGCTGACTGTGCAACAGGTACGGCTTGCCAGCCCGAGTCGTTGGTATGCATGCCTGATACAGCCCTTTCACGAGTCGGTAGCGTGTCCTGCGCTTCAGCCGTGTGCGCATCAGGTACAAAATGCATCGATGATTTGGTTTGCGTTCCGGAAGCCTACAACATTCCATTTTCCTGCTTGGTGGACACGGATTGTCCCAGCGGTGCACTCTGTGATGATTCAACTGGCTTCTGCCGGGCCTGCGACGTCGCGCAGCAAAACGCCTGTGGAGCTTGCCTTGAGAGCGAGCCTGCCTACGCACCACCTAGCCTGCGGCCCTCGATGACGCTTCGGCCCCACACCACTCATTTCTACACCGAAGGAGCCACGCAACCCGACCCCAAGCGCATCCTGGTGGTCTTTCGGGTGGATTCGAATGCAGCATCCGCTGGCGGTTCAAACTTGGGCGACGTGACGCTGACCGCTTCCTCTGGCCTCGAGGTGGTGTGCACGGACCCATACTTTGCAGACGGTGGCTTCAACGCAGCGACAGCATTTGAGTCAGAATGCAGTGCGTCTGTGGTTGTCGTGGACTCCGGCGAAGCGTTTTCCAGTGTCGCAGTTGAGGCATGGATTCGGCCCATCAACGCCACCGCCATTGAGTCTTTCCGGTTGAAAGCGAGAGCCAGCTGGGCCTCACCGATGGAAACAACCCTCCACGTTTTCAACTGGAAAGAAGCGACACCAAGCGTTGCGAGCAACGTCACCCAGCCAACCTACAATGGTGACATCACAAAGCGGTATGTCTCTGTTGTTGGCCGTACGGCCGCACTGGACAACTCTACGCTCAAAGGAGCAGTCCTTGCCGACGGGGGCGTCGCGGACGTCCCAATGAAGGGGATTGACCCGACTCTAGTCGGTTCGAAAATCTTCACGTCAATCCCTGCCACGGTAATGGACGACTCAAAAACCAGCTACGCCGTCACGTTCGACATCGGTGGTGACAGCGAGGACTTTGCACTGGACGGGGGGGTGGTCGAGGAGCGCTCAAAAATCATCGCGTTCGAAAAGACTGATGGGAGCAAGGTCGCCTTTCAGTTGAAGAACATTGCCCTCGACAATTTCGCCGACGACACGGATGGTGTTGATCTTGTCGTCCAGCGCATCGCATCAGATGGCGGCGTGACAGAGGAGACGGTGAACCTTGCATCGTTTATCTCCGTTGAAGGAGACCACCGCATTCACATGGAGGTGGCCAATGGCAAGGTGAAGAGCATCCATGCTGGAGAGTCGGTGTATGGCCTTCAGGCCACCGAGAAAGTGACGCTGGTTTCGGACGATATGACGGGCTTTTCTGGGTTCAGCTTTAGCTCAGCAAACGGCTCGACCATTGGAATGAAGGAAATCGAAGTCAAGCTTGCGCCGATGGGTAGCATGTCTCCGCTTGGCTCTATGGCAGTTGTCAGGCCTGGCCAGAGCCTTGCACAGAGCCGGTCGGGGTACGATCATGGAACGGTGGCGTCAGACGTGGCCGCTGCCTGCGCAGTTGACGATTGGAGCTGTCTTGCGGGGCAGGATACTGGGTACTGGGCAGAGGACTCAGGAGATGACTATGTTGGTGCGGGCATCCAAGAAGTCGCGGAAGACTGCATTGAGCAGTTGGGCCGGAAGTTTCTCGGAATGAATGATGGGGTCGTGGTCAACACGACCGACCTAAATGCTGCCCGTGCATGCGGCAACCTCGATGCGGCATTCACGTCGCTGGACATGCTGTTTCGTGCAAATGAGCCTGGTGCAGCGTCAATCAGACACAACAGTCGCGAAGTGGCCACGCGGAACGTGAAGCACATCTTGGACAACGCAATGTTCGTTGCCAGATACATCGATCAGAACCAGCTCATGTGCGGCGAGGTTGGCGATGTGGGGTGCGGCATGGCGTCAGACTCCCTTCTTCGCTCAACTGGCGAATGGCTTACAACGACGTTGGTCCAGGGGATTCTGACAGACCCTGCGCATCTGGATGCGGAGACGGCCGGTGCCTTGTCCGAGTTTGCCAACTACACCGCGACAACAACGACGAACCAAATTCGAAAGTCGTATTTGCAACAATACGAGCAATGTATCCCTGGAGAGGGCGTGGCATCGCTGAACCGCAATGCGCTGGACGCGGCATCATTGGCTGTACAGGTGCTGGAAACATCCAGATACATGAAAGACAGTGCAGACACCGATTTCGGGGATTTTTGGACCGTTGCTGAGTTGGATTCGTTTCATGAGGACGCAGAGCAAAGCATTTTGACTCTCAACAATCTTAGACTCCGTCAAAAGAACTGTCCGGAGCCTTTCGTGCAGGACGGTGATGTGCCTCTGTTCTTTGGCGATGTACAGGGCGACAACAGCCGATATTTTGCTTCCTCAGATTATCTTTCAGAACGATGGGCGCGGCCTGCAGTAGCTGAGGCATCATCCTCGTTGGAGGTCGCAAGGAACACATGGGTCCAACGACGAAGCGCTTCAATTGGCGACCAGGACTACGTAGCGAGTCGACAAAGGACCATTGATGGACTTCGAGATGGTCTCGGCGCAACTGTCACTCAATACTGTGGAAATAGCTATCAAGAATACAACTTCAGCGACCTAGTTTCAAATGACGATGATTGGGATGCGCTTGTAACCGACACTGAGCTTCCAACATCCGGATTGTCCTTTCAAGGTTGTGGGTGGAGTACCGAAGGTCAATGTCGAGAAAACCGCATGTCTCTTGACCGACAGGTTTTCTCCGAGCTCTCTGACGAACTCATGGGTGGGGAGTGGGACCCAGACGTGATGACAACACTTGGGGAAATGAGAACCCCAGCAATCGCCACCGTTCTTAAGGCGCGTGGAGTTCCGTGGAAGCTGAAGTTTAACGTCCCCCTTCTTGGCGACCGATACCATGAAGATGGAATTCCTGGCGACCTCGCGGTGCAGGTGTTCATCCGACTGGCAACTGTTGGTAATTTCATTCTTGACGTCCGGCAAAAGATGACCTCGCTCGTTACGACGGCAGCTGGTGGAGCTGAAGACTTCATAAATCAGCTCGTCGACCACATGACTGCAGGTATTCCAATTGAAGTCCCCGATATTGATGTGGCTGGCCCAGTGGGCGGCATCGTGCAGTCTATTGAGACTCATACAGTTGCAGGCATTGCTGGTATCCTAAATGAGACACCAATGGAAGATATGGTGCAAATCGCACTGTGTTTGTCGATAGCGGACTACCAGGACGACGTCGCAGATAGCGATTTCAATTACGGATTGGTGGCTGGTCTTGATACGTTCTTTGACCAGACAGACCAGGCCTACATAGAGCAGTACTGCGCCTGGGCACCAAAGCTGATCGGGACGCAGGGAAATCCACCTTCAGGGCGTATTCCGCTAGGCTCTTTGAGTGAATCAGAGGGGACGCTTGCAGATACAGTTGACTTTGCTTTTCAGGGGCAATCCGAGGCAATAAATCTTGTAGGATGTGATTTCTCTGACTGTGTCGATGATACAAGTGATGTTTTTGAGCTTGCTGTTGGCTCAGGTGGTGGATGCGTGCAGACATCTACTAATGGCGATTATACCGAACAATACGAGGCTCCTAGGTCGTGTGATGAGTTCTCTACATCGAGCTACTCCAGAGAACTTATGCGCCTTTTCGGTCTAAATGACACTAGCATCATCCAGGTGTCGTTTGACAACAAGCAAGCCGTACAGGAGGCAATGACGTTCGCGACAATGGCTCTGGCGAACGACTACCCACTCTCGGCCGCCCCCCGAGACTACCAAGCCGTTGGGGATGCTCAGAAAGTTGTTCATGACTGTGCTCTTGGTGAAATTGGTGTTTTGGACGCTCGAGTCTACGACTCCGTCGCAGACACTAGAAACAAGGAGAGAGCGGTTCTTAATGCAATGAATGCAATAGAGCAAGGCATTGCACAGTGCCAAGTAGGTACCGAGCTGCAAGAGCACCACCAGCTGCTTGCGGATCTGAGCGCGGCAGGTGCTCACTCACTTGATATGATTACTTCGGATTTTGTCGGGTTTTCGAGTTTCATGACGGGGGTGATTGGTGGCGTAGCGAAAGTTGCAAACGCGATCGTTGATGTCGGTGGAGCAATTGATCGAGTGGCGGAAGCGAAGGCTCAGTATGAAAGGCACTTGGTTTCAACCGAAATTGAGTATGCCAAGTATGGGTTTAAGAATGCTTTCAATAGCAAGACACGAGAGCTAGAAAATGCAGGGGCACAGGCCGAATGTACGAACCGGCTGCGTAGCTCTTTTGCTTCATACGAGGCTGCGCTGGATGCTCTTGTTTTGGCTAGAAGGGCGGCCGTGAATGCATCAATTGCTCGTGGCAACGCCCATCGAACAATGGCGTTGCAGGTTCGAAACCAAGTGCGAGCGCTCGGTCGCGAGATGAGGTTCCAATCCATTCCCCGCCTACACCACCTGTGGATCGAGGAGAAGCTTGAAAAGGCGGAGAGAAACTTCAGTTGGGCACAACGTCTGACCTACTTAACCGCAAGAGCGACGGAGTATGAGTTCCAGCAGTCCATGGGTGTCACCAGGGACATTCTTCGTGCAACGAACCCAAGTGAGCTGGAAGAAGCATTGCGCGAAATCGATCAAATTCGTGCGAGCCGCACGATCAACCGCGCTCGTCCTCAAGAGGCAACATCAGTTCTCTCCCTTCGGGACGACATCCTTGTCGACACGCATTTGCGAAATGCCGGGTTCACATCCGAGCTCGACTTTAGAGACAACCGCACCAAGCACCTGCAACAAATGCTGACCGACCCTGCCTATGCCGTGCACAACAGCGACAACGAGTATCTTGGACAGGGTATCCCCTTCCGTCTTGAGCCAAAGGGCGAGCTGTTGCATCGCTGCGGCGAGCGTTTGTGGACAATGACGGCATCGCTGCAGGGCAACCGTTTGCAGATCGACTCCCCTACCGTCCCGCTCTATATCCTCAAACAGAACACTTTCCAGAGTCAATGGTGCGAGGGGCATGGTGGCGGTGAAGAATTCCAGGTGGGCGCCATCTCGCCAAGCTCGGAACTCTTTCGCGACGCCGACGACGCACTTATTGAAGACGACCAGTCGGGCTACTCGTGGTCGCTGCTGCAGCCCTACGTGAATACGCCGCGCACGGAGTTCTACCGTGAGGGCTACGCCGAGGGCGCAACAGAGGAGCTCGCGGGTCGTGGCCTATACGGGGAGTACATCCTGCTCTTCCCGTGGCACGGCCTGCTGGACGAGGACTTCGCCATCCAGAACGTCGAGGATGTGCTGTTGCGCTTCGACTACATCTCGGTGGCCAACGGTCCAGACCTCCTCGACTAAACGAAGGCGCCACGCCCCGGTGCGCGGCGCTTCAATGGGCTCCTCCTCACCATGACCATGAGGAGGGGGAGCCTTCTTCTTTCGTCTTGCTTCCAATCTGTTGTGAGTCCAGCGATGTCCCATTTCAATTTTTCGACGCTGCTTGCTCTGTCTTTGACCGTGGTCTCCACGTCGGCCTTTGCGTTTGGCGGTCCATCTCCATCCGCTGCAACCGCCGAAAAGCTGAAGCTCCCCGATGGACCCGCCTCCGTCGCCGGCCTCACCGACGAGGCCAACATTGGGGTGTTCAGTGGGCAGGTGTCCTACAGCATTCCCATCAATATGCCCGCCGGCGTCAGCCTGAGCCCAAGCGTCGCGCTCACCTACAACGGCGCCCTGGGCAACTCCTCCATCGGCGTCGGCTGGACCCTTGGACTCCCAGCCATCACACGCTCCACAAGGGAGGGTGTCCCCACCTATGACGACAACGTCGACACGTTCGAAATCTCGGGCATCGCGTCAGGCCGGCTTGTTCACATTCTCTCAGGCGCCGGCTACGAGGAGTACCGCGTCGAGGCTGCGGGCAATGCCTACCGCGTCCGCCACATGGACGACGACAGCTGGGAAGTCACCGACACCGCGGGCACCAAGTACATCTTTGGTGAAAACCCAGGCGAGCGCATGGGCGTTGACGTCGCTGCTGGTTGGAAGCTGAGCCGCATCGTCAACATCGTCGGCGAAGAGGTGGTGTTCAGCTACTGGCGCGACCGCGGCCACCTCTACCCGTCGACCATCTCCTGGGGGCCTGACAACCAAGCAAGCAACCCAAAATACACGGCGTACTTCGATTACGACGAGGAGACCGACCGACCCGACCCAGTGTCGTCGTACAAGTACGGCTACCGCGAGGACATCGCCCGCCGACTTCATCGCATCCGCGTGCTCTACAACGCCACCAACACCCGACTGTCGACGTACATCCTGCGCTACGACGAGACCCTTCCTCTCAGCCGTCTCGAGTCGGTGTGCATGGCGGGCTACAACGTCAACGCAAACCTCTGGTGCGATGAGCCAGGCATCAACGTGCAAGAAGACATTCTGCCGCCGCTGACGTTCACCTACGGCGGAGTCACCGCCTTTGACGACAATGACGTCGAGGTGGACATCGAAGCCGCGAAGGTCATCAACGTGAGCACGCACGAAGGCTGGGTGCTCAACGAGCGCGGCACCAGTTTTGTCGACGTCGATGGCGACGGCGTCTCTGACCTTCTGCAGCTCGAATGGGGAAACCAACGCTTCCAGCGAAATGAAGGCGGCACCTTCGGTGCAGACACCTTTCTCGACGACGAAAGCCTCGAGCTCGGCATCGTACAACTCATGGACGTGGACGGTGATGCACGCCCCGAGATGGTGAGCCTCGTCGACGACAGCTGGCGCGTTTTTGAGATGGATACCACCGGCTTCACCTACTCCCACGAGGTGGAAAACAGCCGTGGCGTGCCCCTCTACGGCGACCGCATCGTGCAGGCCGACGTCAACGGCGACGGGCGCACCGACGTCATCCAGGCCGCCGGCGAAGGCGCCATGGTGTACCTCATGAAGGACGACCGCTTCGAGGACGGCTTCCTCACCCCTCCTCTCGACGAGGACAACGTCAACGTAGCTCCAGGCGAACCCGGCGTCTTCTTCCATGACATCAACGGCGACTCCCTCGTCGATGTCATGTGGCTGCGCGAGCACGCCATGAAGACCTACCTCGGGCGCGGAGACGGAACGTTCGAATTCGACGCCGACGTGAGCTACCCCTTCGAAGACATCCTCATCAACCCCAAAGACATTCGTTTTGCCGACCTCAACCGCGATGGCCTTCTCGACCTCATCAAGTTGTCGGGCGGCAACATCACCTACTATCGCGGTCTTCCTGGTGGCTTCCACGACGTCATCGGCACAGAACTCAAAAAGCCCTCCGAGGCTGAAGTGGATGTGGCCATCTCGTTTGCCGACGTGAACGGCAACGGCTCCACCGATGTTGTCTGGAGCTCGGCCGAGGGCATGTGGGCCCTGGATTTCGCCGGCGCCACCACCAAGGCGATGCTCACGGGCATCGAAAACGGCATGGGCAAGACCACGACGTTCGACTACGCCCCGTCGTCAGAGCTGGCCTTCGGCGCCGAAGATGCGAACAACCCTTGGAGTCGCAAACTCCCCACCATCGTCCCCGTGCCCACAGGTGTCACCATCGACATGGGCAGTGGCCTCGAGCGTGACGCCATCTATGAAGTGCGCGACGGCTTCTGGGACAGCGAGGAGCGCAAGTTCGGCGGGTTCCTGCAGGGCATTCAGTACACCATCGGCATCAACGACGACGACAGTCTGCGGGCCGTCACCCACTACCATGAGGGCATCGGTGAAGACCGCGCCCTGCGAGGCATGGCCATCTATGCCCGAACAGAAATCGTCTCCGGTGAGGTGCTGAGCGAAACCACGACGACAAACGCGACTTGCGACCCCTTCGGTGGCATCTACGGCAGCGACCCGAAGCTGTTTGTGGCCACCACCACAGACGCAACCACCACACACTATGAAGGTCTCGCCTCTCCCATCACCACCAAGACGTACACCGAGTTCGACGCTGAGTGCCGTCCCATTCGCCAGGTGAACGAAGGCCGCAGCGACATCCAAGGCGACGAGACTGTCGGCGAAACCAGCTACGTCGCAGCCAACACCACAGATTGGATTCGTGACCTTCCGTGTACGTCGACGGCAAAAGACCTCGATGGCAACGTCGTCACCGACTCACGGACCTTCTACGGAACCCACGGCGTGGGCAGCACCGTCGAAGACCTCTGCGGTGTTCCCAGCAAAGGTTGGGTGCGCCGCACCGAGGGCTACAACGACGACACCACATCGTGGATGAAGCTGTCGGAGACCGAATACTCCGAAAAGGGCAACCCCACGGCCACGTGGGCAGGTGGCACTTGGAGGTACTTCGTCTACGACGAGGAGGAGCATCCCATTGAGGAGAAGGTCTACGCCGACCAAGCCGACACAAGCACGGCCATCGTGTGGGAAATGACCTGGGACAAGGTGCGCAACCTGCCCATCGAACTCACCTCCCCCGACGAGGTTTCAACCCACGTCAGCTACGACAACCTGGGCCGGGTGACGTCGATGCGGTTGTCGACGCAACAACCGACACTCATCAGCAAAGAACCCCACATCGTCTACGACTACCGGTGGTACGACGACCGCGCAGAAAGCGCGACGAACGCACCTTTCCGCCCAAGGACGGAGACCTTCCTGTTCAAAGGCAGCTTCGAGGACCTCTCGCCTCTTGGCGAGGAAGAAGTGGGCGACTGGCTCTCTGGCGCCGACGCCATGCACTCCGTGGCCATCGCCAACGGCGGTGGTGAGCCGCTGTACTCGGCGGTCTTCCTCGACGACAACACCAACAGCCGAGAATGGATTGTCTCGGGCTTCAACAACAAAGACCTCTTGGGCCGCACCGTCGAGATGTACGAGCCCTGCTACATGCCCGACACCGTCGACATTCTTGCCGACAGCGCCACGGTCATGGGTGCGGTTCGCGGCGACTGCACCGAGTTGCCCACTGAAGGACACCGCAGCCAGACCTTTGAGTACGACGCCCAAGGCCGGGTGCGAAAGCAAGTTTCGGCGTCTGGCAAAACCAAAGAAGCCACCTTCACTGCGTTCTCCACGACGACCATTGTGCCCGACCTCGCTGACGTGGTGAGCTACGTCGATGGCCTCGGCCGCGTCATCCGCACCGAGCGCGACGTCGACGGCGCTCTCGAAGGCGTGAACGCCACCTACGACACCGCGGGTCGCATCACGGCCATGACTCTGACTGGCGGCACGCGCGAGTTGGTGACCCACAGCTTCACCTACAACTCCCTCGGCCAGCTGACGTTCGCCACCGACCCCGACATTGGCGACCGATACATGGTCTACGACAACACCACCTACAGCGGCACCAACCGTTTGCTGCACCACGAAAACGGCGAAGGCGAAAAGGTCTACTTCGAATACGACGACATCGGCCGCCTCACTCGACGAAACACGACGGGGCTCAACAGTCGCCACTACCAGTACTTCTACGACCGGCTGCCAGGTGTCGCAGGGTTTGATGAAGTGGCCAACCACACCCTTGGTCGCCTGGCATTCGTGGGTGAGCCCAACCATGGCGGCAACGCCGGGGGAACGGATGTCTACGAGAGCGGCATCCAAATCAGCTACGACGCCCTCGGCCGGCAAGAGAACGTCAAGCGCGCCATCAAGGTTGGCAGCGTCACCGAAATTGCTGAAGAGACTGTCACTTGGTCGATGAGCGGCTTGCCCCTCTCCCTCGACCACCACGACGGTTTCAAGGTGCAAACCATCTTCGACCGTGCTTCACGCCCAACAGCCATTGAGCGCGTGGTGTCTGGCGGCAACACCGCCATCTGGACAGCTGGCAACCTCGATGCTTCGGGCCGCATCACGACTGAAGAGTTCGGCAACGGGTTGGAGCAGACCTACTCCTTCGACGCCGACGGTCTCGTTGAGGGCACCATCATCAAAGAGGCGTTGCTGCCAAGCAACAAGCTCTACGACGTTAGCCTCACCCGCAACGGATGGGGCGGCATCACCACCGTCACCGACGCCCTGCCCACGACGGGCATCAACCATGGCGCGGAATTCACCTACGACAACGCCGCACGCCTCACTGCCGCCAAAGTCGGCAACATCGGCGAAGTCACTGGTGAGGGCGACTTCTATGAATTCACCTACGCCTACGACGCCCTGCAGAACATGGTCTCTCGCACCGCGACGAAGAACGGCAACGTCTCCCACGGCCTTGAGCTTCTCAACGGCTCGTACCTTTACGGCGAGGGAGGCCACGGGCCACGCCAACTCAGTCGCGTCATCAACCCCAATGAGGCAGGCACCTACCACCTGACGCAAGTGGTTGGCGACGCCAACACAACATCGGGCGAAGGCGTACCTGGCAACAGCGTCTTCCTCGACCGTCCGGGTGAGGTGTTGTTCAGCGGCGAGTTGGGTGTCGCCATTCTCGAGGCGTACGGGTCGCGGGTCCGGGTCCTCGACGAGCAAAACAACATCGAAACGCGCATTGGGCACAAGACGGAGGGCATCCATTCGTGGGGCGACAACCAGCTCGACCCAGACAAGGTGAAGTACGACTCCATCCGCGGCATGGACCTCGACGCTGAAGGCCGGCTCATCACAGTCAGCATCGACATCGGTCGCATGCGCCGGGTCAACCTAGAAACAGGCGAGGCGGAGACCCTCTCTGGTGAGGGCAGCTCACAGCGCCAGCACGACAACGGGCCGACCGGCTTGACCGTACTGGCCAACATGGGGAACGCCTTAGACGTCACCGTGCACAAACCCACGGGCACCATCTACTACATCACCAACCACTATCTTCTTCGTGCCTACGACCCCGACACCGATACCCACACCGCCCTTGGTGCCGCGTACCCTGGGACGACGGGCGACAACCAGGACGTCGCCCACATTCGACTCAACGGGGCATACGGCCTTGAGGTGTCCACCAACGACGACATCTACATCTGCGAAGCCAATCGCATTCGCAAGGTGGCCGCCGAAGATGCCAATGGCGACCGCATCGTCACCACCCAGCGAACCACCACCTACGGCACCCCCACAGCCTGCGCGCTCGACAACAAAGACAACCCCACCGCCATGTTCGTGTCGGCTGGGTACAAGATTTACCACGTGCCCTTCGACGCCAATGTCGGCATCTCCGCCATCGGCGGCACGGGCGCTCTTGGCTACACCGGCGACACCGGCCCGGCCATCTCCGCGAAGATTGGCACCATCTACTCGTTGGAGGTGCTGCCCCACCTGACGGAGCCCAACAAGTTTCTCGTCTACTTCACCGACCAAAGCTACGGCCGTGTCCGCAAAATCGACACGAACACGGGCAACATCGACCGTGTTCTCGGTGGCGGCACCAGCACCGCCAACGGCGCAACGGCGACGGACTTCAAGCTCTATGGCAATGGAGGCCTCGCTGTTGTGCAAAAGCCTGAAGGCGTCGAAATCATCACCGGCGACCCCACGGCTGGCCGCATCGTCCGCAAAGACACCGCTGGCAACGCAGAAGTCATCAGTGGCAAACCTGGGACCTTCACCTTCCACGGCGACGGTGGTGGTCGGCATGACCTCTACATCACACGCGTGACCGGTGCTGCCATGCGCACCGACGCCAATGGCAACTTCACGGGCGACTGGCTGCTCACCGACGGGTACCTCCACAACAAGATTCTCGTGCTGCAAGAAGGCAAAGGACCGGGTGGCGCCGACCTGGTGTCGACGCTGACCCTCACTGCCGGCAGCTACGGCCCATCGTCGGTGACCATTGACGGCGACTTTGTCTTCCTCACCTTCGCGTCAGGCAGCAACAGCCGAGCCGCCATGTTGGAACTCGACTGGAGCACCAACCCACCCACCATCGTCTCTGAAGAGCAAATCGCTGGCTCTGGACCCAAAGGCCTCAACACTGAGACCGAGGCCCTCCTCGCCCAGCTGAACCTTCCCGAGCACGGGGCGGTGGCGCCCGACGGCAGCTACCTCATCGCCGACACCAACAACCACTGCATCCGTCGCATCCCAGACCTCAACGCCACCCCGAGGACCATCGAAACCTTCGCCGGCACTTGCGGCACCGCCGGCAACACCGGTGACGGCGGCGACGCCACACTCGCGACGCTCAACTTGCCCGAGCACTTCACCATCGGCGAGAGCTACCACACCGGCTTCAACGTCTACATCACCGACACTGCGTCCAACCGGGTGCGCAAGGTGGCCTACGACTACGCCTCTGGCGTCGGCACCATCACGAACTTCGCGGGTGGCGGCACGCAGCTCCCCATTGCCGGCGTGCATCCGACCAGCGCAGTCATCAACAGCCCACAAGGCTTGGCCTTCGACCCCGCCACCAACGAGCTCTACATCGCGGGTTTTCTCTACGGAGAGCTGTACCGGGTGTACAAGGGCGACCACACGGAGTTCGACTACGACGACGCCGGCCGCATGACCAAAGAGGGCGACCGCGACCTCATCTACGACGAGCTCGACCAGCTCATCGAAGTTGTCGACAACTCCTCAGGCAGCGCCGTCACCCTCACCGAGCACGCCTACGGCTATGAAGGGCTGCGTACGTCAACGGTGCGCGGCAGCGACGTGGAGCGCTGGTTCACCGACAACCTCGTGCAGTTCGGCGACTCCAGCAACAACCCCAACTCCGTCATCCGCCACCACTATGTGAAGCTGGGCGACCGCCTCATCGCGCGCATCGACCAATGCCACGGTTCGCTCTGCGCAGGTGCAGACGGTGGGGGTGGGGGTGGCGCATTCCTTTTCCCCATTTGGTGGAGCCTTTTCAGCGCTCTGCTGATGGGCTTGGCCTACTCGCAGGCATTGCGCAGTCGACTGGCGAAGGTGTCTCGTCTCTTCCCATTGGCGTTCAGCGTGACCATGCTGGCAGTGGTTTCTTCGTGCGCGAACTTTGGCCTGCAAGACTTTGCCGGGACGCAGAGGGCGATCGACTTCACTGCGGTGAGAACGGGCTGGCATGATGACAACACAACATACTTCCACAAGGGCATCTCTGCTGGACCGACGCTCCTGACGAAGGCGGATGGCACCGTACTGGATGAGCGGCAGTACGAGCCCTTTGGGCAGAAGATTTCGGGCGACCAGGGGCTGGATCCGCATGGCTGGGTGAACAAGCCGCACGACACAGCGACGGGCTACTCGTACCACGGGGCGCGGTGGTTCTCCCCAGGCATTGCGCGGTGGTTGACGCCAGACCCGCCAGTGAAGGGGCCGGATACCAAGTTCATGGACCAACCCTGGGCTTTGCACCCTTACCAATATGTAGAGCAAAACCCGGTGCTTTATTGGGACCCTGACGGGAACGACGCTCAGATTCATGCTCCGATGTTCGACTACGACGAAAGCATAGACACAACAAAAGGAGTGCGAAAAGTAAGGGTTGTTAAGGCTACTCCGGAACGCATGAGCAAGCTAAAAAAGGTCTTTGATGGGCTGGATGGGCAGTATTTGCTGGGGAAAAGGAACGCTCTCAAAGATAGCGTTGGTGTTGATTTTGTTGCGAGAGATGGGACGACGGATGGTGTCGCAATAGACCTCGATGCTCTTGATTCAGACAAAGGCATGATGACAATCAAGTTTATAACTGGTCGACCTAGTTTCGTCTCCGGAAAAGGGCGTTACAAGATAAAAGACGGAGTCGCCACGCCGAATCCGGATAGGGACATCGTTCTGTATTTAAATGTAGATGGAACTCAAGCCGGTAAGTTTGTCGAGAAAACTGAGTCAGGAACCTATGGTCCGAGAGTGCTAGACTTGTTTTCCATAGATGAGATTTTCGCCCATGAGCTTCACCACGCTTGGTGCAAGATGCAGGGAATTGATATACCTTATAGTTTCAAAGGGTATGATGCGACACTTACGGATGGGAATGATCGGGTTCCGATGGCAGAGCTGCTGGCGGGTGGACACGACCAGAAAAAGAGAGAATTCCTGTCTCCGATAACCAGGTGGATGGAAGCAGATGTCAAAAGCAAAGTTAAGTCTAGCGGACAGGTTGCAAGATCAAAAATGCCGAAAAAGAAAGACAAGGTCCGGTCAGGTCGAAACGGACGGTATTGGCCAAAAGGCCAGGCGGGACGATAGTGGAGTTTTTAAGGACGATCATTGTCACATGTCTGTGTGCTCTAATGGGGCATGTTGCGGTGTCAGCTACGGAGACGCTGCCTGAATACGAAGGGCTTAGTACCTGGGAGGATGTTACGTGCGTAGTACAGGGGGGCGTAACAGATTGTTGGGGGGGGCCTAGTGCCAAGACTTACTCAGGTATGATGTCTGATGGGGAGATCCAGATCGGCAGGTGGGGGTTGTGTTCTAGGGTGGATGATGTGCTTATTTGTCGCAGAGACCAGAACGAAATGTCCCTAGGAAAGGTGGATTCCTTTGGCGTTATTGACGATGGAGTGGTTGCAGCCTATAATGGTGTTTGTCGAAGAGTAGTGTTGGGGAAAGGTGTCAAAGACTGCGGAGACGCAGGCCTTGTAAAAGGATATCGAGATACTTGGTGTGTCGAGCGTACTAGTGGCGAGCTGGAATGTTTTCGTGGCGCGCATAGTCAGACTGTTTCGTCTTACAGACGTTTCGCTGTGGGAAACGGCTTTGTTTGTGGAGTAGACGAGCGGGGCGGAGGCGAGTGCGTATCTGTCGGTAGTTCATTTTCCTACGAGGGTGTGAGGTTTCTCGCATCAGACAACCTCACCTGTGGAGATGCAGCATGTTGCGGTAGTAGTGATCAAGGTACAGTTTGTTGGGGGCCATTCTCTGATGTAAGTCTTAACGGAGAGTTTCAAGGCCTTACAGCATATGGAACCAGGTTTTGCGGGCTCGGAAATGCTGGCGTTGTTTGCAAGGGGGATGATGACCTTCAGACGACTTGCGTTCCAGAACGATTCGGGGGGCGCCGCAGCGACTGTCCGGTACTTCCTACCGACGGGAATTCGGCGGTAGTCAGTGCTGATGGTACAAGCTGCAGTATCGAACAAGGTGAACTCGTGTGCGACGGGTTGATGCATTCAGTTATTGAGCGGCAAAGATTAGGTCCAGCAATCGACTTCCGAGTCTTAGTAGGAGGTGTTTTTTGGACGGATCTCGCTGGACTGTATTTTTCCGATGGTAGAAATGCAAGTTTGGTAGCTCGAGGGAGGGTTGAAAGCTACGACGTTTCCAGCGCTGGATATTGTGCTGTGGTGGACGGTGGACTGGTTAGGCACTCACTGGCGAATGGCGACTATCCACAGGCTGCGACTGGTTGCTCGATGGCGGATGAAATAGCGTGCTTTACCGATGAGTTAGGTGCAAAGTGTTTCCAACAAGGAGCAGAAGTTGCTTTCTCGGGGCGTGTCAAGCAAGCGGCCTGCGAGTCAAAAGGATGCTGTGTTTTGTATCAAGACGGTTCCGTTGACTGCTTGCACAAGAGGGTAGGCATTGTAGTGCCTCCTGGTCCTTTCGAGAGACTTTTTTCAAACAGGCACCAGGTGTGCGGAGTAGTGGCCGGAACGGTTCGTTGTTGGGGTGTACTGAACTACTGACGGGTGCCTGGAGTAGCGCCGCTAACCAGAATGCGGTTCCGATAGGCGAAATGTGCAGGTAGCGTCGACGACGAGAAGGCACGGGTGTCTGCGAAACGACAGCGGGCGAAAAGTCGCTCGCCTCGGTGAGCACGATAACCGCACTATCTCGCTCACCACGCACCGCTGCCGACCTTGCGGCCGTCGACGACGGTCGGCCGCTGGCGCGGCCAGGTGCCCTCGGCTCGCTGAACATGACGCGGGGCATTCATGTTCACTTTCGCCCGCAACGACGTCAGTGGGCCCGCCCACTCACACGACGGTGACGACGTGCAAGAGTGCCCCACAACGCATGCACGCAAGCGGCTGTGTGGTCGCCCACCCGTCGACGGCGGTCAAGGGCTGCGTCCTCCTCCGCTCCGCTAAGGCTAGACGGGACAGCCATCGCCGGCCGGGCTGACCGGCCAATGATGGGGCCAGGGGCCCCCGTCGACGAGGGCGTCGGTGCCCTAAGTTGGAAACCCACTGCGGGCTTCACATCAGACATTCATGACGTCCCAGGACGTTCGCTGGGCTCAGTGACGACGAGGAAGTGACGTCCCAGAGACGGGAAGTTTGGCCTAGGAGTTCTCAGAGGCGTGGGGGCAACACTGGGGTCATCATTGAGCTTCGAGGGCGGCCGCACTTTTTTCGCAGATCACTGCAATTCTGTTCAGATAGCGACGGAAAGGAGGAAACACCAGCACAGGAGCGAGCGTGTCCTCCCCCGATCGCCAGTCCCGCCCCACCATTGTCCAGCGAAAGCAGGCCACATCTTCCCGCCGTGAACGCCAACCACGACGCAATGTGCCTAGCAAAGCCCAGCGTCTTGCTTGGCTTCATGAAGCAGACGCCTACGTCGTCGGCCTCGTCCGTCGCGTCACCACCTACGGCGGCCTGTGCGATGCCGACGTCGACGACATCGCGCAAGCCGTCCGCATCCGTCTCCTCGACGACTTGGAGCGCTTTGACCCCAGCCAAGGGACGCTTCAGACCTTCGTCCGTCTGCGTTGTCTGTGGGAAGCCAAGGCCTACCGTCGTCGACAACACCCGCTGTCGTTCAACGAAGAAGAGTCCGGTGAGCTCGCACCAGACGCCGACGAGCTCTTCGAGCACAACCAATGGGAGGCGATGATCGACTCCGTCGTCGACGACGTGAGGGAGTTTCTCCCGCCCCTCGAAGCCGACGCGGTCCTCACGATCGCGAAAGTCCACTCCGTTGAAGACGTCATGAAGAAGCACGGCGTCAAACGACGTTGGGTGCAAGAGAAACGCAAGACTGGCCTCGCCAAACTGCGAAAGCCCATGGAGCAGAAGTGGGGGCAGCCATGACGGTGATCCAACAGCACTATCTCTGCACCATCGAAGCGGCTGCCTACTTGGGGTTGAGTCCACGCGCCCTCCGCATGGCCATCCGTCGAGGACACATCCGCCCGATAGGAAAGATTGGAAGCCGACTGCTCTTCACGAAAAGTGACCTCGACCAGCAGGTCGCAGCCAGGCTTGAATCGAGGACCGAGCCAGCAGACCTGCCAATCGCGGCCAATGAAGACTGCGAGAAGCCGGCGTCCACGACGCGAAAGGCCCCCACGAAGCGGCGGCGTCCTGGAGGGTTCGGTGGCTCTGTCCGAGAGAACCTGCATCGAAGGCGTACGGCCAGAAATACATCTGACGCAAAGAGCGGAGGCGCAGAATGAACCGTTCAAACCTCCGCGATTCCTTCCCCACTCCAAGTGCAACAAAGCCGGAGCCAACGGTCTCTTTCGACTGGGTGGTGCCTGGCTTCGTGCCTATGGTGGCCCCACGACCCGTGTCCTCATCGTGCGCTGCAGATTGGAGCGAAAGATGAAGAGAGACGGAACAAACACACGTCATCCGGGCATCCGGAAGACGGGACGCAACAGCTTTCATGTGCGGGCCACGGCCAAGTGTCCTCGGACAGGGAAGCGACATGAGAAAGAGAGGAGGATTCAAGACGTGAGTCTGGCGCAGGCCCTAGAAGTGCAGAGCGAGCTGAAACGTCGCCTCGTTGAGAAACTCGAACGAGAGGCGGAGAAGCGGAGTGCTGCACGTGTCGAGGTGCGCGACGCCGACTACGAGACCATGACCCTGGAGGAGTACGCCAAACGGTGGTTCGTGCACATCGACCAGACCGGTCGCAAACGGCCGCATGTCGTCGACATCGACTTGCGGCGGTATGAGAAGCACATCCATCCGTTGTTGGGGCACCTGCACATCAGCGACATCGGCAAACCCGAACTCACGTCGTGGATGGGCAAGGTCTCGCAGCAACGCAAGGCAAACGGCCAGCCCTACGCCAAAGACACCCTGCAGTCTGCGTGGCGCCTGTTGGCGTCGATGCTGCGGGATGCTGAGGTGTTGGTCGGGATTCCCAACTACGCCCCCAACAACCTGCGGTTCCGGGTGAACGCGCCGACGACACGGCCGAAAGACACCCTCACCCAGGCGGAGTTGGCGGCATTGTTGGCGAAGACCGACGAGGAGTCGCCCGACATCCGCGCGATGATCTGGGTGCAGGCGACGACGGGGATGCGCTTTGGTGAAGTCTCGGCCCTGACGTGGGACGACATCGACTTCGACAAAGGCTTCATTCATGTGCGTCGTTCACAAGTCGATGGCGAGGTCTTTCCGACCAAGACGTCGACGACACGGACGGTGCCCATGTACGAGGTCGTCGCCGACATCCTGCGCGAGCACAAGGTGTGGCTGTCGTCGAGGTGGTTCCAACGGGGCGAGCTGGTGTTTCCGTCGAAGGCGGGGACGTACCGCTGCGCGACGGTGACGGCGAAACCGCTGCGTCGCTGTGCAGAGAAGGCGGGTGTCGACAAGCGCGTCACCAACCAGGCGCTGCGGCGGACGGTGAACAACCTCATCCGCCAACGGGCAGGGGAGATCACCGCCAGGGCCATCACGGGGCACGCCACCCAAGCCATGACCGAGCACTACAGCGAGGTCACTCTGCAGGAGAAGAAGGCAGCCGGTTTGGTCGCCTTCGGCGGCGTTCTCAAGTCGGCCAAACCGACGTTCACAGACGAGTTTGAGCAAAACGAAGACGTCGTCGACGTTGGTTTGGAGCCGCAAGAATGCGCCTCGGATGCAACTGGTCAGTTGTCCGGTGGGGAAGAGGGGTGGGGAACTTCCCATCCTGGGCCAGTTCCCCACCTACCAAACGGTAGGGTGCAAAAGAAAACCTCCCGAAAATCAGGAGGTTAGCTGGCGCGCCCTGCAGGATTCGAACCTGCGACCGTTGGCTTAGAAGGCCAATGCTCTATCCAGCTGAGCTAAGGACGCACACGCCTCTCAAGCATCCAACACGACGCTGAAAAGGCAAAAAAAACGCCGAAGAGCCTCAAAGACATCTTCGGCGTTGGTCGGAGCGACATGATTCGAACATGCGACCCCCTGTACCCAAAACAGGTGCGCTACCAGACTGCGCCACGCTCCGTCCGCGGCCGATTGTGTCCAACGGGACGAAAACCGCAAGTACATTCTTGTGCGTTTTCGCTGTTGGCTTCTGCCCTCGGACGTCGGTGCCACGGCCGGCATTCAGGGGTCAGCGCAAAGTCGCATCAGGCTTGGCTGCGGGGGGATCGAACGCGGGGAGCTGTGGCAAAAGTCCGCTGAGGTTCACGTCGTAGGTGAGGCCCAAGGTGACAAAGGCGCCGGTGCCGCCGCGTTCGTCGGCGATGTTGAGTCCGTCGAATACGAACCGGGGCGAGGTGCCGACGACGCGGAGCCCGAGCACGGCGCGCAAGTCTTGGTACAGAGGATAGGTGACGTCGACGTGGATACCGGCAGCAAGCTCAGCGCCAGGAATGGCGTCGAGGGCGTTGGCGGGATCGCCGTGGTGAAAGAAGTTGCCCCCGACGAGGAGCCCGGCGTCGAGTTCGAAGTCATACGCCCGCAACACGCGGTAGCCGATGCCCGCGTAGAGGTTGACTTCGAAGGCGTTGACGGCGGAGCCGTTCCACAACACGGCGTCGGCGGCCGTCATGAAATGCAGGTCGCCTTTGTGAATGCTGCGGGCCATGACGCCGAGCACGACGTCGTTTTTGGGCGGACGCGCCAAGAATCCACCCCGCGCCGACAGGCGCACGCCTTGAGGGCTGAGGAGGTCGGCAAACGTTTCGCCTGAAATCTCCGTCGGCGCCACCTGATTGGGGCCCAACCTCGACGACGGACTGCCCAACGGCGCAGCCTCGGCTGAGAATTGACGGCTGGCACTGGGTGTCCCCACTTCAGGGTTTGACGACGTCACCGACGGAGGGGCGACAGGCATCGGCGCCTTGGGGGAGGGCTTTTGTGCAGTCTTCGTGGTCGTGGGTTGGGTCTTTGTCGTCGTCGATGGCGCCGTTTTCTGCGTCGTGTCGAGGTGGGTGTCGAGCAACTGCAACGCGTGTTTGACGACGAAGGCGATGTACGGCGTTTTCGCCTGCCCAGGTGGCCGCGCGAACCGTTTGCCGACGGCATTGCAGCTGAGGCCCTTGCCGACGCCAACGCGCACCTCTTTGTCGTCGAGGGTGATGCACACGGTGTGCGCCGCCTTGGGTTGCGCACGCACCACTGCATGTTGTTGTTGGGCGAGCTGTTGCACGAGGGCGCCGCGCACGGCGCGAACATCCGACGTCGAGCGTGCATCCGACACCCGGACGCCGACGACGTCATGCGGCAGGTTGTCGTCGAGGAGCACGTGGCTCGACAGCCACATCACAGCGTCGCCCGCGACGTTGCTGCCAGGCACCACCTGTTGCCCGGGCATCAACGACGTCGAGCGCGTGGCGTCGGCAAACAAGCGAATGGAGGTGCCGTCTGGGCCTTTGCTGACCTGCAAGACGGGGACGTCTTTGCGTTGGGCCGGGGCGACGACGAAGCCAGCGTCGACGACGGCGTCGAACACTTGGTGTTGCACCGGGGGAGCGAGGCCAGCCGTGTCGACGACGACGGGCGACGCCGACAGCGCGGCCAGCAGAAGCAATGGAGACATCACCACGCGTCGTCCTCTTGTTCTTCGTCGTCGTCAAAGTCGATGGCGAGCTCGAGGCCGACGGGGCAGTGGTCGCTGCCCATGACTTGGGGGCTCGTCCAGGCGTCTTCGACGAGTTCGCCGAGGGCGTCGTTGACGAAGAAGTAGTCGATGCGCATGCCAATGTTGTCGGGGCGTCCGTCGGTTTGGTAGCTCCACCAGGTGAAAGCGCCTTCGCGCGCGGGGTGCTCGGTGCGGAAGGTGTCGATCCACCCGTCGTCGACAAAGGCGTCGAGAAAGGCGCGTTCTTCGGGCAAGTGGCCGCTGTAGTTGACGTCGACTTCAGGGCGGGCGGTGTCGATGGGATGGTGCGCCGTGTTGACGTCGCCACACACCACCACGTCGCGTCCGTCGTCGCGAAAGCCGTTCACCACCTCGTGGAACTTTGCGTAGAACGCCATCTTGTGGGCGACGTGCTCGGGGCCGCGTCCGCCGTTGGGGAAGTAGATGTTCAACAAGATGAAAGCATCGTGGTCGGTGATTTGGATGCGTCCGTCTTGGTCGAACTGGTCGTCGCCTAAGCCTTTGGCGACTTCAGACGACGGCACGTGGTCGCGCACGAAGGTGACGACGCCGGAGTAGCCCTTTTTCTGCCCGCTCGACCAGAACGACGTCCAGCCGTCGAGGTTCTTGAGGTCGTCGGGGATGTCGGCTTCTTGCAGCTTCGTCTCTTGCAGGCAGACGATGTCGGCGTCGGATGTCCACAACCAGTCGAGGTCGCCACGTTTGTGCACGGCGCGGATGCCGTTGACGTTCCAGCTCAGCAAACGCATGGGCTACTCCTCGTCGACGGCGGTGTCGTCGCTGATGACGTTCAAGGCGCCGGGAATGCGGTCGAGGCCGAAGTACACGAACTGCTCCATCCCGTCGGCTTCCATGACGGCGGTGTACACGGCCTTTTGCCCCATGCGCACGGCGGCGTGGCGAAAGAGGCGTTCGGCCATGGGCAGGGGGCACAGGAGTTCGGCTTGGTAGAGGGCGCGCAGGCCTTCTTCGAGGATGCTGTCGCGAAAGGCGTCGATTTCCATGCGCAGCTTTTTGGGGGCGGCGTCGTCGGCCCAGCCCCACAGCAAGGCCTCGTGCGTCGGCGCATAAGAGCCGATGAGCTGCACGTTGACGTCGACGCCCTCGTCGTCACCCGCGTCTTCGGCGAAGAAACTCAGAAGGCCTTGGTTGAGGTTGGCGCCGAAGCGGGTGAACTTCTGCAGGGCGTTCTTCAGGCCGCGGTCTTGTTGTTCTTCGACGTCGGAGGTGTCGTTGAGGCGGCTGTAGAGCGCCGAGGTGTGCACCAGCCACACCAGCTCGCTTTTGTCGAAGCGGCGTTTGACGTGGAGCATGTCGTCGTCGTCAGAGGCGCCGTCGACGTTCTTTTCGACGACCCACACTTCGGTCTCGCCGTCGTCGAGCTGGTTTTTCACCTCGATGCGGCCGAGCAAGATGCGATTGCCGCTTCGCTCGTGCACAGAGTGGGAGATTTCGCCGACGACCGCGTTGATCACCGCGAGGACTTCTTCGTCGGTGTGGCCGAGTTCTGGACGTTTGGGCGCTTCGTTGTCGACGACCGCGTCGAGGTCGGTGAGGGCGGCCTCTTGCCCGTCTTCGGTGGGGCCAAAGGTGACGACGGCTTCGCGCACCGGTGCCGGAAACGCCAAGTTGAGGGTGTCGATGAGCTCCAAGAAGAGTTCGTCGGGGCTGCGCGTCATGTATTGCGTGTCTTCACTCATTGTCTTGTCCGGCCGGTCGGCGAGAGAGGGTGCCGACGCTGCCTCGTCACTGACGTTTCAAACGTCGACGAGCAAGTGGGGAGGGACGCTCTCAGCGGGGATCTTGCCTAGGAGCCCGCAAAAACGGCGGTCAAAAAATGGAGATGTGGGCGGCGGCCCCCTAACGTCTTCTGTCAGTCGCCCTTTGGCTCCAGGTGGAACCACGCAGGCGGCCCGGCAGGAGACGACCATGGCGGAACGCAAAAGCGCACGCGGCAAAAAGAAGGCGGCATCGACGAAACGCTCGAGCCGCACCAGCACGCGCCCCCGCAGCAGCCGGGCCATTGCGCAGCAGTCGACGAAGAAGGGGCGCAAGAGCCGTTCTCGTCGTGAACCGACGGTGTCGCGCACGCGCACACCGCGTTCGGCGCCGTCGAGCCTGCGCAAAAAGGCGCGGGCGACGGTGCTGATCATCGGCATGGCGGCGCTGGGGTTCTTCGGTGTTCTCGCCGTCGACATGGTGGGTCGCATTCAGGAAACCATGTCCACCATCGAGTTTGGTGAGGTGTGGAGCAAGCTGAAAGACCGTCTTCTCGACAACGACGTGCCCGGGCCGAAGACAAAGAAGAAAACGCCGGTGCGCAACAAGGCGGTGGTGCAGCCCAAGGTCACCTCGCCAACGCTGCCGGCTGCACCGGAGCTGCCGAAGATTCGGTCGAGCCGCGCCGACGTTGGCGTGCCGTCTCCAGAGGACTACGCCAAGGCCACCCAAGGGGCGGTGGAGTCGCATCGCAAGGAGTCGGCGGCAGAGGCCAAAGCCCGGCTTGACTCCATCATCGACAACGCGCTGTAGGTTTGTCTTTGTCTATCGATGTGTCGGATTGAAGAAAGCTAAACGTTTGCTTTTTGATGTTTTCGGCCGAGATGTCGGGTTGAAGAAAGCTAAACGTTTTCTTTTTGATGTTTTCGGCCGAGATGTCGGGTTGAAGAAAGCTAAACGTTTGCTTTTTGATGTTTTCGGTCGAGATGTCGGGTTGAAGAAAGCTAAACGTTTGCTTTTTGATGTTTTCGGCCGAGATGTCGGATTGAAGAAAGTCAAACGTTTGCTTTTTGATGTTTTTGGCCGATATGTCGGGTTGAAGAAAGTCAAACGTTTGATTTTTGATGTTTTCGGTCGAGATGTCGGATTGAAGAAAGTCAAACGTTTGCTCTTTGATGTTTTCGGCCGATATGTCGGATTGAGGGAAGTCAAACGTTTGCTTTTTGATGTTTTCGGCCACTACGTCGCACCAGAGAAGTTCAACGCCGTCAACGGCGGGTTCCACAACACGACCTGGCGTTCACGACGTCGTCGACACCGACGGCGTGTCGCGCAACATCTCAAAGTAGCTGCGCAGCGTCGTCCGTCCTCTCTTGGGGCCGATGCCGTCGAATTTGCCCGCGGTGACAATGAAGTCGGCAAGGTCGCCAAACTGCGTCGACAGCAGGCGAATGAAGCGCACCAGCAGACGTGCCAGCCACATGGGAATGACGGTGATGTTCACCGGCTTGCCGACGACCTCGAAGGCCATCTCGGCAGCTTCACGTTGGGTCATGACATCGGGGCCGCCGGCCTCCAGCTCGACGTCGTCGCCCTGCGCAGCATCGACACACACCTCGGCGAGGTCGGCGCCGTGGATGGGGTTCATGCGGTTGCTGCCGTCGCCGACGAGGTACACGCGTCCGTTCTGCGCCATGTCGAAGAGGGCGCCCATGTCTGAAAAATAGCCCGTGGGACGCACCACACGGTGGTCGATGTCGACGTCACGCAACAGCGCCACCACTTTCTCATGGGCCTGGGTGATGGCGAGATGCATGAGGTGTTCGGCGCCTTGCATGGAGACGTACACGAACCGTTGGACGCCAGCGTCGACGGCGAGCTGCACCAAGGTGCGGTTGCATTGGTGGTCGACGTCTTCGAAGGTGAGTCCGTCGCGTTGGCGGCTGATGCCCACCGACGAGTAGACGATGTCGATGCCATCCATGACGCCGTCGAGGGTGGCGGGGTCGGTGAGTTCGCCGATGAAGACGTCGTCGAAGTCGTCGTCGGTGAGCGCGGGTGCGGTGAAGGGCCCGGGGGAGAGCAGACGGTCGCGATCGCGGGCGAGCACCCGCACCCAGAAGCCCCGTTGTTTGAAGGCTCGGACGACGTGTTTGCCAAGGTAGCCGGTGGCGCCAGCGACCAGAACGCGCGTGGGGTCAGACATGGAGTTCTCCTGCATGTCTTTGTCGCACGACGGCATTGGGCTTTGGTGCAGGTGCAGCAAGCACACAAAAAAAGCCCCAGGCGCGCGAGGGGGGATGACGCGGCCTGGGGAATGTCGACACCGTGCGGGGGGAGGAGAATGGCGCCGACGCCTATATACATTTCACGTCGCGTGCCAGGTTTGGCGCTGAAGGCGTTGCTGTAGATATTTGATTTGTTGATGGTTTTTCAGGTGGAGTCGTTTGAGCCAGGGTGTGGACACCCGTCCCATGATGAATGGGCACAAGATTCTGAGAAATCATCTTTGTTTTCAGGTGATTGCGGTTTTGGTGTGGTGGCCGCGATCGCGGCTTTTTTGCCCCGCGGTCTGCGAGTTAGACCGAGCGGTCGGGAATGAGCGGAGTTCTAGACCGAGCGGTCGGGAATGAGCGGAGTTCTAGACCGAGCGGTCGGGAATGAGCGGAGTTCTAGACCGAGCGGTCGGGAATGAGCGGAGTTCTAGACCGAGCGGTCGGGAATGAGAGGAGTTCTAGACCGAGCGGTCGGGAATGGCTGGAGAGGTAGACAGAGCGGTCGGCGCCCAAGGACAACACACCTACCTGTGAGGTCATCGCCGCCGACCCTGCTGCTCCGCATGATGCTGACATCCAACCCGAAGGAGACGACCATGTCTGCATCCGACGCCCTCGCCTGGTTCAACGCCCAACCCGTTCACACCGTCGACCTCGACGGCACGCCCCTCGCCTACCGCGATGTCGGCGACGCCGACGCGCCCGCCATCATCATGGTGCACGGCTGGCCGTTGTCGTCGACGTCGTGGCGCAACATCGCTTACGCCTTGCAGAACGATGTCCGTTGTCTGGTGCTCGACCTTCCCGGCGCAGGCCAGTCGCCTTTGCGCTGGCACCACGACGAGTTCTTCCAGAACATCGCCGCGACCCTCGACCTCTTCACCGCCGCGCTCGGCCTGCAGCACTACGCGTTGGCGGGCTACGACTCCGGCGCCGCGGGTTGCCGTCTGCACGCTGCCCGTCACCCCGACCGCGTCGCGGCGTTGCTGCTGTCGAACACCGAGGTCCCCGACCACACCCCAACGTTGGTGGCGGCGCTGAAGATGGCGGCGTTTCTGCCGTTGGCATCGACGACATTCAAACTGCTGCTGTCGTCGAGCGCCTACCGCAAAAGTCGCTTCGGCTTCGGAGGCTGCTTTGTGGATGAGCGTCTGCACGATGGCCCCTTCAAAGACGCCACCTTGCCCGCCCTCAATGCCGGCATCGACGGGGCCATGGCCCACATCCGTCGGGCCGACCTCAAAGGCCTCGACGCCCGCCTCAAAGACGCCCACCAAAAGCTCACCATGCCGAGCCAGTTGGTGTGGGGGGCGCAATGCCCGTTCTTCGACGTCGTCGGCGCCAAAAAGCTGCAACACGCCATGCCGGGCTGCGAGGGACTCCACGTCGTCGACGACGCCAAACTGCTGGTGCACGAAGAAGCCCTCGACACCTATCTCGACGTCGCCGTACCCTTTCTCCGTCGTCACCTGTCGCCCCCGCAGGTGCTGCGGAGTGCCTCGTGAGCAAAGCCACCGTGTTTTCTGCCCTGCTCAAACATTGGCGCGGCGCCCGCGGCATGAGCCAGCTGGATTTGGCCTCCGCGGCCGACGTGTCGTCGAGACACATCAGCTTCATGGAGACCGGCCGCAGCAAGCCCAGCCGCGAGATGGTGCTGCGGTTGTGCGCCACCCTCGATGTTCCCCTGCGGGAGCAGAACGCGCTGTTGCACGCTGCCGGCTTCAGCCCGCAGTTCGACGACGACGTCGGCAGTCTCCTCGACGACGGCCCCGTCGCCGAGGCGCTGCAACGCATGATGGACAAGCAGGAGCCGTACCCCCTCACCGTCTTCGACCGCCACTACAACGTGGTGAAAATGAACCGCTCGGCGACGGCATTGTTGGGCATGTTGTTTGGCGAGGCGGGCCCGACGTCGTTGAATCTCGTCGAGCAGATGTTCGATCCCGATGGCATCCGGCCCCACCTCGTCGACTGGGAGCGCTCGGCGCGCTTCATGTTGGCGCGCATCCAGCGCGAGCTGATGCATCGGCCTGGCGACGACGACCTGCACCTGCTGCTGTCGAAATTGCTGAGCTTTGACGGCGTGCCTCAGAGTTGGCGCGAGACCGACTTTGCCCTGCCGTCTGAGCCGGTGCTCAGCATTCGTTTTGCCAAAGACGACCTCCAGCTGGGCTTTTTCACGACGCTGACGGTGTTTCAGGCGCCGCAGAACGCGTCTTTGGAGGAGTTGCACATCGAGAGCTATTTCCCGCTCGACGACGTCACCGAACAGGTGTGCCAGATGCTGGCGCAGAGCGAAGCGTGACGTTCGCGGAGTTCTTCAGCGTCGTCTCTGCGAGAACCGAAACGCAGATGCCCCCGCCACGAGGGCGAGGGCTAGGGCGATGACGAGGCAGTCTTCGCCGACGAGACCCTAAGGGGTCACCGACGACAACTCAGAGTGTGCAGGGTCGAGCTTGTCGTCGACGGGGTCACGTCGACGCGGTTCGCAGTTGTATTGCACGCAGTAGTCGACCCGCGGCAGGCCCCCACATTGCGGGTCGGCCATGTTCACCACCTGGCAGGTGGGGAACGTCGTGGTGCCCGGCACGTACGTGCCGCCGACGGCAGTGCCCCAGTTGATGCCGCAGATGGGCGCGCCGCTGGGGACGTTGGCGTCGAGCCAGGCGCCGGTGGCGGCGGGGAGGTCGGTGCAGATGGTGGTGGGGTCGTGGTACTCGGGCGTGGTGGGGCCGAGGTGGTGCGTGGCCCATGCGACCGATTGAGCGCCATAGCTGCCGGGGCTGCCCATGCAGACGCTGTGGCAGTTCATGCCGCTGGTGCCGACGGGGTCGGGGTCGGGGGTGGGGCAGCAGTGCACCTCGAAGCCGAACACCACGTCGTTGCCCACGACTTCGCAGCTGTCGACGTAGATCTCGTAGTTCTCGTTGTCACACGTCCAGGCGTCGACGCCAAAGTCGACGGGGTTGATGTTGGGCATCTGACCTTGCAGGTAGGTCTGGGCCAATGCCGCCAGCTGCGGGTCACAGCCGCCCGCCGACACCGGCGCTTGGGTGGTGTCTTGGGGGTAGGCGCCGTTGCTGGTTTGCAGGCTCCAGGCGTTCATGCCGGTGCCTCCGCCGACGGGGCCGATGTTCGACATGACGACTGAGACGTCGTCGGGAGGCAGAGCTGAGGCCAGGAATTGTCCGTCTACGCAAGCGTCGACGGGGAAAGTCGCCTGGGGTTGGTAGGGGCCCCCGGGATTGCTGTTGTCGGGGCAGAAGTAGTTCACCACCGCGCCCGCTTGCGCCGGAGTCGGACCGTTGGGCGGGTAAACCATGCCGCTGATGCTGGCGATGGCCGTCGGGAGGATGGTTTGTCCGCCGACGTCGGGGCAGAAGGTGTCGGGGTCTTGGTACAGCTGGTCGGCGGCGAGGCCGAATCCGCCACTGGTGTACTGCACGACGTTCCAGGTGTTGTTCATCTGCAGGTCGTTTTGAATCCAGTTCATGAGGTCGCCTGCGCTGCCAGCGCTGCAGGCGGGTCCGGTCTCCGATGGGTCGGTGATGGTCTGCGTGAGCACCTGGCCGGGGTTGCGGTACACCTTGATTTCGTAGTCGTTCTGCAGCGGGTTCCACACGCAGAGCACATTGAGGTGGTTGGTCGTCACCTGGGCGTCGGCGGCGGGGGCGGTGAGAGCCGTCAATGCGGCCAACACCGCTGCGGCTGAGAGAGAAGGCAGAAAAGAACGTCGGTTCATGGGGGGTCTCCTGGTCGTCGTCAGCGACGTGGAGACAGTGGTACGCCGACGGCGCGCAGGGTCTGTGGCACAAACGCTACAGCGCTGTAGAACTCCCTCGACGACCGTGACGGGGGTCGCGTTGGCGAAAGTCCGGGCCACCCTTCTTGACAGGCTGCACTGGGGGCGCTTCACTGCGCCTCCACAGCTTGCGTGAAAGCCCCAGGTGATCATCGTCTGGCCGCTGTAAACGCCAAGAAAAGCAAGGTTTTATCATGTCCTACGCGATCATCGTCGCCGGCGGTAAACAACACCGCGTCCAAGAAGGCGAAACCCTCCGCATCGACTACCTCAAAGGCAAGCAAGCCGGCGAAGCCATTACCTTTGACAACGTGCTCATGGTGAAGAGCGGCGACGACTACAAAATCGGTGCCCCTGCTGTCGACGGCGCCAAAGTCGAAGCCAAAATCGTCGCCAACGGCGAAAACGGCGAAGGCGAAAAAGCCAAGAAGGTTTTGATCTTCAAGAAAATCCGTCGTCACGGCTACATGAAGAAGCAAGGCCACCGCCAGCGCTACACCTCGGTGAAAATCGAGAAGATCAACGCCTGAGCTGCGTGATGCTGCGGCCTTCGACGTCGAAGGCTGGGCCCTTTCAACACCTCTAGACATTCCTGCGAACCACAGGCGCAGTCAGCGGAGTCCATCATGGCTCACAAAAAAGGACAGGGATCGACCCGGAACGGGCGCGACTCCAACCCCAAATACCTCGGCACCAAGCGCGCCGACGGCCAAGTCATCAAAGCCGGCAACATCATCGTGCGTCAGCGCGGCACCAAGATTCGTGCGGGCAAAAACGTCGGCATCGGCCGCGACCACACCCTCTTCGCTCTCATCGAGGGCACCTTGCGCTTCGAGCGCGACGGCAAGACCCGCACCAAAGCGTCGGTCTACGCCGAAGGCAACGACCCCAAAGCCCAAGCTTCGGCTTGAGTTGGGTCTGAAGCGGCAGCCTGACGTCAGGTTGGGCTGCGTTTCACGCCGTACGCGCCGTCTTCTCGTCTCCGGGAATCTGGAGCACGGGGACGGCGCGTTCTCATTTGAGTTGCGCCAGACCGTCGACGAGACGGACTGAGGACATCCGTATGAAATTCATCGACGAAGTCACCGTGTACTGCCGCGCCGGCAAAGGCGGCAACGGCTGTGTGGCCTGGCGCCGCGAAGCCATGACCCCCATGGGCGGCCCCTCCGGCGGCGACGGCGGCAACGGCGGCAACATCGTGTTCATGGCCGACGAAGGCCTGCACTCGCTGCTCGACCACAAATACAACCCGCACATCCGCGCGCAGAGCGGCGAAGACGGGCAAAGCAAGAACTGCTTCGGCAAAAAAGGCGAGTCCACCGTCGTCAAAGTGCCTGTGGGCACGCAAATCTACGACAAAGAAACCGGCGAACTGCTGCACGATTTCACCGAGGCCGACGTCGAGGTGGTGTTGCTCAAGGGCGGCAGCGGCGGCCACGGCAACGCCCGCTTCGTGACCTCGACGCGCCAAGCGCCCGACTTCGCCAAACCCGGCTTGCCCGGTGAAGAGAAGACCCTGCGGCTGAGCCTGAAGTTGCTCGCCGACGTCGGGCTGCTCGGCTTTCCCAACGCGGGCAAGTCGACGTTCTTGTCACGGGTGTCGGCGGCGCGGCCCAAGATTGCCGACTACCCCTTCACCACCATCAACCCGCAGCTGGGCGTGGTGCAGGTGGAGGGCTATCGCACCTTCGTCATGGCCGACGTGCCGGGCCTCATTGAAGGCGCGTCCGAAGGCGCCGGACTCGGCCACCGCTTCTTGAAGCACCTCGAGCGCGTGCGCGTGTTGTGTCACCTTATCGAGGCGCCCATCGACTATGGGCAGCTGTACCCCGAGGGCGAGCCTGCTGACGAGGAGAGCGGCGACGAGAGCACGGCCTTGGCCACCACCGGTGACGACGACGGCGAAGGTGGCCAGGTGCTCCAACTGCACGGCAACGTCGACGGCGTGGAGATGTCGCTGCAGGTGGAGACGACACAAGAAGGCTCCAGCTTTGACACCAGCGAAGAATCCAGCTCAAACGACAGCTCGTCGATGTCGTCGTCAGACGAAGGCCCGGTCATCGAGATGAACGCCGCCGCTGGCGATGTCACCGAGGCCGAACTGCTCGAAGCCGAGGTGTGGGACGTGGGCGAAGACCCCGACGCCGTGCACATTCCGCCGCCGGACGAGACCATGGCCCTCGTCGAGAAATACGAAGCGCTGCGTCGAGAACTGACGGAGTACTCGGACACGTTGTCGGCGTCGCCTGAAGTGGTGGTGCTCAACAAAGCCGAGCTCATCGACGACAAAGAGAACCATCCGCAGGTGAAAGCGCTGCGCGAGCACCTCGACGAGAAGGGCGTGAAGCTGCTCTACATGTCGGCGGCCTCGGGCGACGGCGTCAAAGAGGTCGTGCAGAAGCTGTGGGGCCAGGTGGTGCGCGAAAAGCCGTCGAAGGCCGCGCCCAAAGAGTTCGACCCCTACGCCAAGATGCGTTGACGGCAGCCGCCCACTACGACGACAAACCGTACAGACGCTGGGGGGCCTCCACGCCTTTCAGCGTCGTCGTGCAGCGTTCTTGCAGGCGTGTTCGGGCTCGGGCGAAGACGGCCTCCGACGTGAGCACACGGTCGTCGACGACGCGGGTGTGGCTGAGGATGCGGCTGGTGAGGTTCACGGCCGGCCCGACGACGGTGAAGTCGAGCCGCTCGGGCGCGCCAATGTTGCCGTAGTGCACCTCGCCCACATGGATGCCGACGCCGAAGTCGATGGCACTCTCATCGCGTTCTTCGCGTTGGCGGTTGGTGTCATGCATGCCCGCGATGGAGGTCTCGACCGTGTCGAGGGCTTGGGCGCAGGCGGTGGCGGCGTCGCGGTCGTCGTTGATGGCGAAGATGGCGAGCAAGCCGTCGCCCATGAACTTCAGCACTTCGCCGCCATGGTCTTCGACAGCGCCTACGACGACGTCGTAGTAGTCGTTGAGCAGCAGCAAAAGGTCGTCGCGGTGCAGCTCGTCGCACAGCCGGGTGAAGTGCCGCAGATTGCACATCCACACCACCGCCTGCAGCGTCTGGCCGTCGCCCCGGGCGATGGTGCCGTCCAGCACGTGTTGGCCCGACTGCGCGCCGAGGTAGGTGTCGAGGAGGGTGCGCGACCGGCTCTCTTGCGTGCGCAGCTCGCACACCAAAGCCCATGCCGGCATCAGCTGCCGCAGAGCGTTGACCTCGTCGTCGGAGAACCCACCTGGGCGCTGCGTGCAAAAGGCGCACGCCCGCGTTGTGCGCCAGTCTGAAAACTCGAGGGCGAACCCCACGTAGTCGGTGTGCCCTTCTTGTTGCAGGGTGCGCAGCGTCTTGAGCGGCTGGTCGTCGTCGTGCAGGGGCCAGCGCACCGAACGCTGCCTTTCGTCGTCGCGAAACAGCGGCCCGAGGGGCGACGCGGCCAACTGCCCCAAGGCACGCGGCGAATTGCGCAGCCACCCTTGCTCGAAGTGGTCGGGGGTCCAGGTGGCGACGTACGACAAGTCGAGGGGATGCAACACCATGAGCCCCACGTGCAGGCGCGACAACGGCAGGCCGTGACGTCGACAGGCATCGGCGAACCCCGACACCACTGCGGCCGAGTCGACCATCTTGCTGCCGTGGGCGATGAGCCAGCGCTCAATGGCGGCGACGTCGACAGGCATGCGCGCAAACTCCTACAGACCAAGGCGAACGGGTGTGCCCAAAGGTGACATAGAAATCGTTCTGGCTCGACGACAAACTGGGGTACGGTGGCGCCGTTCTCACCAGCAGCCCGCTGGAAGTGAGGAGGGGTGCCCATGAAAAAACCGTTGCTCATCGCGTTCATCGTCTTTGACGTCATCCTTGTCGGTCTCGTTGTGGCCATCATGATGCAGCCCGACACCTACAAGGTGGAGCGCTCCATCGTCGTCGACGCGCCGGCCGACGTCGTCTTCCCCTACGCCAACAACTACAAGAAGTGGAACGAGTGGAGCCCGTGGGCCAAGCTCGACCCCAACATCAAGACCACCTATGAAGGTGCCGAAGAAGGCAAGGGCGCCATCTACAAGTGGTCGGGCAACGACGACGTGGGCACCGGTCAGATGACCATCGTCGAGTCGGTCGAAAACAAGAAAGTCGCTCACGACTTGAAGTTCATCACGCCGTTTGAGTCTGAAGCCAAGACGGCCATCCTCCTCGACGAGACCGACGGCAAAACGAAGGTCACGTGGACCATGTCGGGGAACAACGACTTCATGAGCAAGGCCTTCAGCCTGTTCATGAACATGGAAGAGATGATCGGCAAAGACTACGAGAAGGGCCTGAACAACCTGAAGCCCATCGTCGAGAAAGCCGCGAAAGAGACCGTCGGCGGGCGCTTGAAAGAAGCTGCTGGCGCTGTGGGCGATGCCGCCAAGGGCGCGCTCGACAAGTTGGGCGAGTTGGTGGGCGCCAAAGACGGCGACGCGACCAACGATGACAAAGAAGGCGAGAACAAAGAAGGTGGCGAGAAAAACGCCGCCGCGTCCAAATGACGGCCGTTTGAAAACCGGCATCGTCGACGCCTGGCCGTTTGTGCCAGGCGTCTTATGTTGGGCCCTTTGGGAGGCGAGATGTTCGAATGGTGGGGAACTGGATACGCGACGGTGCAGCTGTTGCTCGGGGCGATGACGTTGGTGGGCGCGGGCGTGAGCGCTTTGACGCAGGCGGCGGCGGCACGCAAAGACACCGCAGTGGGTGGCCACCTCATGCCGCTTTTGGGGTTTGCGCTCATGGGGGCGTGGGCACTGCTGTCGTGGTTGCTGGGGGCCGACGCCCCCGGCGTCGCTCTTTTGTGGTGCGGCAGTCCGGCCGCTGTGGTTTGGGCGGTCAGCCTGCGGCAGGCGTTGCGTCGCTCGGAGACCGAAGACGGCGCCCGAAAGGGTTGATGCTTGCTGTGGCGGATGGCGGTGACCGCAGCGGCAAACCAGCAGAGGACCGTTGACGAACGTAAATATGTTTCATAGTGGGGCTGTGTCGGAGGTTGGAGATGCAGTTGCGCATGTGGACAGTGTTGCTGGCGGTCATGGTGTGGGGCGCGGCGGTGCCGGCTCTAGCGACGTTTCAAGAGCAGCCCAACGCGACAGACACCGAAGGCGATGACGACGACGGCGCCGAAGAAGGCGAGGCGCCTGAGGACGATGCCGACGTCGAAGACGAGGCTGTTGACGCGCCAGAGGCCGACGACACATCTCGACGCCGGGTCATCGGTGGTGCCGACGAGGACGATGAGGACGACATTGAGTCTCCAGCGGCCTCCTCCACGACGAGTGACAAGGCGAAGAAGGCGAAGAAGCGGGCCAAAGCGAAGGCAAAGCGACGCGCGAAGAAGAAAGCAAAGAAAGCGAAGAAGCGGGCGCGGAAGGCAAAGAAGAAGGCAAAGAAAAGGGCCCAGCAGGCGAAAAAGCGCGCCGCCGCACGGGCGTTTCGCGCGCCGGATCCGTTTTGGAGCATGGTGTCGCTGTCGTACTTCTCGTTGGGCGCCAACATCCTTGCCCCGGTGGTGCAGGCGGTGGCGTTGTCGACGTTTGACGTGACCTTCGCGCGCCAGGAGTGGCCCAATGCATGGCTGGCAGCGCCGGTGGGGTACGCCATGTTGCTTGGCCCCACCGTGTTGGTGGCCGGCGCGACGGTGGCGTTGACGTCGAGCGGTGCCGACCCCGGTGCCCTGACCCTCGTCGGCGTGGTCGGTGGGGCGCTGGTGTTTGCGGCAGCCGCGGCGGAGCCCATCGTGGTGACGTTGGTGGCGCGCACCGGGGCCACACGTCTGCGTGAATAGCGGGCCACCGCCCACCAGCTTTTTCGGCTGCAAACACCGTCGCCATTGGAATGTGCCGCTGGCTTTGGCAAGAGTGGAGCAATGGCGGACGCCACGTTGCCCCTGACTGCATCCCTGCCCCTTTGGGAGACGCGCCTGCGTCTCGTGCTGGGGGTGTCGGCGTTGGCTGTGGGCGGCCTGATGTGGCTGCTGGTGCTGCTGCTGTTGCTGCCGTTTCGCGCGGCCCGCGCGCGGTGGTCCAACCGTTTTGCCCAGCCGTTGGCGCGCACGTTGCTGTGGCTCACCGGAAGCCGCTTTGTCGTCGACGGACGCGAGCATCTGCAGCAGTCGCGGCCGGTGGTGTACGTGTCGAACCACAGCTCGTTGCTCGACATCCTCATCGCGGCGTGGCTCGCGCCGGTGGGCACCGTCGGCGTCGGCAAAAAAGAGATCCTCAGCTACCCCTTGGTGGGTTGGCTTTTCGCCCTCAGCGGCTGCCTCGCCGTCGACCGCAGCCAACTGCGCAACGCCGCCCGCGGCCTGACGCGCTTGGCGGCCGACGCCCATCGCGACGACCTCAGCGTGCTGATGTGGCCAGAGGGGACGCGGTCGCCTGACGGACGTCCACGTCCATTCAAGCGCGGCTTTGCCCACCTTGCGATGCTGACGGGCTACGACGTGGTTCCCGTCGTTGTCGAGGGGGCGCATCTGGCGTGGCCCAACAAAACCCTGCAGCTGTGTCCGACGACGGTGCGCATCACGGTGCATCCGCCCATCCGCGTGGACGACTGGGATGAAGCGCAGCTGGGGCAACACGTGAGCGACGTGTCGAGCGTCTTCAAAGACGCCAACGGCTGAGTCGCAAGGCTCAACGCAGAATGTTGGCGATGAGTCCGCCGGCCCACAGCAGCATCCAGATGCTGAGGAATGCGCCCATCCACGACAAAGGCTCTTTGGCCGTCGAGGTGCCAGGGTTCGACAGGCGCTCGGCGAGCCAGCGGAACTTGGCGTAGTACACGCCGCCGATGAGCGGTGTCTTCTTGAAGTAGGTCGCCTCGCCCGTGTGGGCGTCGACGAGCACCGGGAAGAACATCTTGGCGAATTCGCCCTTGGTGCGGGACGAGCCCACCTGTGCCTTGAGAGCGGGGTCGATGTCGTCGGCGATGACCACCGCGACGACGGCGCTGCCTTTTTGAAAGCCGCGCGGCAGGGCAGAGGGATCGGCGTTGCTCACCTCGTCGGAGAGGGCTTGCTTCAGTGCTTCAAAGCCGTCGACGTCGATGCGATCGACCCGGCGCACTGCGGCGAGGGTGGTCATCTTGGTGAACACACAGTCCCAATAGAACTTGCTGCGCACGCCGAGCACGCCGTCCATGGACCGCAACGGTTGGAAGCCGCACCGCTCCAACTCTTCTTGGCGGGACTGCAAGGCAGCTTCGAGGCGGTGCTCATGGGGAACTTGGACGGACGTTTGCGTGGCGGCTGGCGTGCTCATGGGCGCATTGTCGTGAATGACCGCCGAAAAGGCCAGGTGCGAGACGAATACAAAGGTAGACAACGAAGTGTTCGTCGGTTACTAAGGCATATGCCTAAGCATTCTCGACACCTGGACGACACGCTGCGTGCGCTGGCCGACCCCACACGGCGGGCGGTGGTGGAGATGTTGGCGCAGCGTCCGGCGTCGGCGACGGAGATGGCGCCGCGATTCGACATGGCGCTGCCGTCGTTGACCCAGCATTTGCGGTTGTTGGAGAGCGCCGGGGTGGTGCGGTCGCGCAAAGAAGGCCGCGTGCGCACCTACCAACTGCAGACCGAGCGGCTCGACGAGGTGGATGGCTGGCTGCGCGCGCAGATGCGGACGTGGGACACGCGGCTGGACCAGCTCGACGCCCACTTGATGAACATGAAGGCCCAAGGAGATGGCGATGACGATGACGTTTGATGACGACAAAGACCTGGTGTTGGAGCGCTGGGTCGACGTCGAGACTCCACTGGTGTGGAAGGCGTGGACCGACCCCGAGCAGCTGGTGCAGTGGTTTGCGCCACGGCCGTGGACGGTGGCGGAGGCGAAGATTGAGCTGCATCCCGGCGGTGTGTTTCGCACCGTGATGCAATCGCCAGAGGGGGAGACCATGCCGGGCGACGGCTGTGTGCTCGACGTCGTCGAGGGGGAGCGCTTGGTGTGGACGGACGCCCTCGGGCCCGGCTTTCGCCCCAACGCCGAGTCGTTCATGACGGCGTGCATCACGCTGACGTCGGAGAACGGAGGGACGCGGTATCGCGCCCACGTCATGCACGCCAACACCGAGGCCCAACAGCAGCACGCATCGATGGGATTCGCCGATGGCTGGGGCGCGGCCCTCGACCAACTGGTGGAGTTGGTGAAGACCGGCAAGGTCAGCGACAAGAGCGCCGACTGAGCACCTTGACGTCGATGACGACCGAGAAAAGAAACGCCGCCAGGAGTTGCTGAACCTGGCGGCGTTGTCGTTTGCCGAAGCAAACGACGGAGAGAGATGATTTTGACCTAGCGTCGTCGTCGGCGTGCGACCACCAAGCCAAAGGCGAGCATTCCCAGCAACGACAGTGGAAGCTGTTGCTCGTTGGAGGCGTCGCAGCTGCAAGGGCCAGCGGGGTCGGCCCCGAGCGGGGGCAGGGTGCCGGGTTCGGCGGTGGGGTTGGGCTCGTTGGGGGCGTCGACGCAGACGTTGTCTTCACAGACTTGGCCTTCATCGCAGGGAATGTCGTCGCGGCATTCTTCGACGCTGCATGTCCAGTTGTCGACGCAGGCGAGCTCGTTGTCGGGACGCTCGGGAGAGGCGCACATGAAGCTGGTGCCGCCGCCACCGGAGTCGACCTCGACACACTCGGAATCGCCGGGGCAGTCGTCGTTGGTGCCGCAGTAGCGGATGCAGTGGCCGTATTCGGAGTTGCGCCGCGCCCAGCACAGGCTGCCATCGCTGCAGTCGTCTTGGCTGTAGCAGATGTTGCAGATGTCGCAGCCTTCACGGTCGTCGGGGCGGCATTCGCCGGGGCGCTCCGCGAGGACGTTGACGTCGTCATCGACGCTGTCGAGGCCGGCGCAATAGTCGGTGACGGGACAGTCGTCGTCGTGGCCGCAGGTCACGCCGTGGTCTTCGTTGGGCAAGCACAAGGGGAAGTCGCTGGGGCCGCTGGTTTCTTGGCAGGTGTATTCGAAGCAGCGTCCGTTGCGTTCGGCGGTGCACTCGCAATCGCCCCCGCCGCAGTGAAAGCCGTAGGGGCAGGCGCCGGGGCCATCGTCGAAGCACACGTCGGAGCAGTAGGGCTGGCCGTCGCTGCCGTGCACCACGACGCTGGCAAAGACCACGGAGGAGAAACATGTCCAGCTGTCACCGGGGTAGCCGATGGTGTCGGAGCCCACGGCGCACACACCGAGACCGCCGGCTTCGAGACGACGGCAGGAGAATCCGGCGGGGCAAGGGTCGTCGTCGGTGCAGGTTTGGGTGCAGATGGATGTGGACTCGAAGCGGGTGTCGGTGGCGGCGACACAGTAGTCGCAGTCGGCGCTGCATTCTTCGCCGAGGTCACCGGGGTTGGGCAGCGGCATGGTGCAGTAGCCGTCTTCGCAGATGCTGCCCGAGAGGCAGTGCTCGGTCTTGGCGCAGGGCATTTGGCAGCGGCCGGCGTCGGAGCAGTTGGAGCACACGTTGTCGTCGGCGCCGGGGGTGCAGACCTCCCCTTGGTTGCCGATGCGGCCGGCGAGTTCGAGGGCGGCGGCGGCGTTGACGCGGCCGTATCCAAAGCCGCGGGAGTGGCCGTTGTCGTCGTAGGCAAAGGCTTCAGCGAGGTCTTGGCCGACGACGTCGATCCACGGCACTTGGGTGGCGGTGATCTTGTCGGCGGAGCCGGTGAGGGCCAGACGGAGCTGTTCGCTGGTGAGGTCGGGGTATTGGCTGAGCACCAGTCCGGCGACGCCCGCTGCGACGGGGCAGGCGGCCGAGGTGCCACCGAAGGCGGGGGCGTAGTCGGTGGTGGAGTACCCCTCTTCGCCGACGAAGTCGGCGGTGACGATGCCGTAGTTGTCGGCCTCGATGGTGCCGCCTTGCGAGGGGGCAGCGACGTCGATTTGCGCGCCGTAGTTCGAGTAGAGCGCGAAGTCGTCGAGGTTGGTGGACGCCGACACGGCGATGGTCAGGTGGGTTGCAGCATAGGCGTCGAGGATGACGTCGACGGTTTCGTTGCCGGCGGCGAAAAGGATGGGGGCGCCGCGTCCGTCGCGTCCGCGAACGCGGGCGTACTCAAAGGCGTCGCGTTCGGCTTGGGCGAGGGGGAAGTACACGCTGGCGCCGGGGCCCCAGGAGTTGTTGATGATGTCGGCACCGTCGTCGATGGCGCGGATGAAAGCGTCGGCGGTGGTCATCGACGAGCCGGCGCCGCCACCGATGAAGCGCACCGGCATCAACTTGCAGCCGGGGCACACGCCCGCGACGCCAATGCCGTTGTTGCCGACGGCGGCCACGGTGCCGGAGACGGCGGTGCCGTGGCTTTCACGGAAGGGGGCGTTGTCGGGGCAGGAGGGTGCGTAGTCGGCGCCGTCGGGGGAGCCGCTGCATTCGGCGTCGGGATCGTCGTCGCCACCGACGGCGTCAAAGCCACCCACGATGTTGTCAACGAGGTCGGGGTGGTCCATGTCGGTGCCGGTGTCGAAGACGGCGACGACGACGTCGCTGCTGCCCATGGTGACGGCCCAGGCGTCTTTGGCGTAGGCCTGCCCCACGCCGGGGACACCTTCGACGCCGTCGCGCGACAGGTGCCACTGCTGGGTGCGCATGGGGTCGTCGACGTCGACGCTGTTCAGCGCGTACTCACGCACCAGGTTGGGTTCGGCGCTCACCAGGCCGGGCATGGCGCCGACGACGGCGGAGGCGCGCACGGCGTTGTGGTCGACGACGGCGCCGACGCGAACGAGCGCGGTGTGGGGCACACGGCTGTAGCGCACCAGCTGTCCGCCGGTTTTGTCGAGGACGGGGCCGAGGACGTGGGCCAACTGGCCGGGGGCGGCGGTGACGATGAGCTCGTCGAAGGCGAAGGCCCGGCCGGTCTCACGACGCAGAGCTGGGTAGGCTTGCATCGAGGCGGGGAGGGCTTCGGCGATGCGGCCAAGGGTGGCGCTGTCGACGTCAGCGTCGAGGGTGACGGCGAAGAACGTGAAGTCGCTGCTGTCGGCAGAGCGCAGCGGCAGCGTCGACAGAACGTGGGTGTCTTTGACGTGTTGTTCGACGACGTCATCGACGGCGAGGGAGATGGCGCCGGGGTCGGTGCCCGTGGGTGCCTTCACCCCGAGGATGCGGGCGTGGACATCGACGACAACGTTGCGGTCGCCGGAGCGGTAGTGCTGCTGTTGAAAAGCGTCGGCGACGCGGGCGTGGGCAGCGCCGGGCAAAGAAATCGCCGCCAAAACAGCGAAGGTCGCGAAAGAAAGGAGAGAGCGGACGCGAGCGAGGCTGGAGACTGTCATGCCCGCCCTCGATGCAAAAAACAGACCTAAACCACTGAAAATGTAAGTATTTGATATCCTTCATGAATGAAGGATTTTTGCGTCTGCACTCGGTCACCGGGTGTAGGACACCTGCACACGTCGTGATCAAACGTGATCAAGGGTCATACTCCTCCTGATGACCGATGCGGCATGCGGTCGCCGTCGACGTCGAGCGCCATTCACACCGGCAGATCCACAGAAAACACGCCGCCCTCTGTTGTGGCCTTTTTCTTTGGCGTCATCTGCGCCACACACCGCAACGTCGCCGCCGACGCACCGGCGAACGGAGTGCCCCATGACCGCCTCGCCCGTTGGCCCCTTGGCCGCCCATCCCTCCCTGCAACGAAACGGCCCCGTGTTGGTGGTGGTGCTCGACGGCGTCGGCCTCGGCGCCCACGACACCTACGACGCCGTGGCCCAAGCCGAGACCCCCACGTTGGACGCCCTGCTGCAAGACAGCCGGCGCTTTTTGCCCATTCAGGCCCACGGCACCGCCGTCGGATTGCCGTCGGACGGCGACATGGGCAACAGCGAAGTCGGCCACAACGCCCTCGGCTGCGGCCGGGTGGTGACGCAAGGGGCCGGTCTCGTCGACACGGCGTTGTCGACGGGGGCCTTGGCGCAGACGCCGGCGTTTGCCGACATCATGAACGCCTGCAAAGCGGGCGGCACCTTGCACCTCATCGGCCTGCTCTCAGACGGCGGCGTGCACTCGCGCCTTGACCAAGTCGAGCAACTGTTGGACATGGCGAAAACGGGCGGCGCCCAACGCATCCGCCTGCACGTGTTGCTCGACGGCCGGGACGTCGAAGACCGCACCGCCGACAAATACGTCGACTTGCTGCAAACGAAGATCAACGCCCTCAACGACGCTGGCCTCGACGTGGCCATCGCGTCGGGCGGTGGCCGCATGGGCGTCACCATGGACCGCTACGAAGCCGACTGGGGCATCGTGGAGAAGGGGTGGAAGGCCCATGTGCTCGGCGACGCACCGCGGTTCGCCTCGGCCAACGACGCCATCTTCGCCGCCCGCGATGCAAACCCCGACGTCAGCGACCAGAACCTGCCGCCCTTTGTCGTCGAGAAAGACGGTGCCCCCGTTGGCACCATCGAAGACGGCGACGCCGTGGTGTGCTTCAACTTTCGGGGCGACCGCGTCATCGAAATCAGCCGGGCCTTCGTCGAGGACGACGCCTCCTGGGACGACAGCCGCTTTGACCGCGTGCGTGTTCCCAACGTCACCTACGCCGGGATGATGCAATACGACGGCGACCTCAACTTGCCGCCGCGCTACCTGGTGGCGCCGCCCGTCATCGAAGGCACCGCCGGCGAATGGCTGGCAGCGTCGGGCGTGCGCACCTTCGCCTGCAGTGAGACGCAGAAGTTTGGCCACGTGACGTACTTTTGGAATGGCAACCGCTCGGGCACCTTCGACGACGCCTTGGAGACGTACGTGGAAATTCCGTCGGACAACGTCTCGTTCGATGAAAAGCCCGCGATGAAAGCGTTGGAGATCGCCGACGAGACCGTGCGCGCGCTGCAAAGCGGCGCCCACGACTTCTTGCGGGTGAACATCGCCAATGGCGACATGGTGGGCCACACCGGCGACCTCGACGCCACCATCACCGCCATGGAGGTCGTCGACGAAGCCCTCAAGCGCATGCTCGACGCTGTGAACGCCGCGGGCGGTCGCTACATCGTCACCGCCGACCATGGCAACGCCGACGACATGGCCATGCGCAACAAAGACGGCAGCGTCTTGCAAAAGAACGGGCAGGTGGTGCCGAAAACCTCGCACACCTTGGCCAAAGTGCCGTTTGTCGTCGGTGGCGCAGGCCTCGGCGACCACGTCGGGGTGCGCAACGACGTCGAGCACGCCGGTCTGGCCAACGTGACGGCGACGTATCTCAACTTGTTGGGCTTCGCGGCACCCGAGGGGTGGGCGCCGTCATTGTTGCGCGTCGACAGCGAATAACCTGTCTCATCTACACGGGCGCGCAACCTTCGCCGAGAATCGACGAGACTCAAAAGGGGGGCGACGCCGTCGCCGCCATGGAGTGGTGCATGCACATGAAGGTCTCGATTTGTTTGGTGGCAACGCTGTGGCTGACGGGGTGCGCGACGGCGCGGCAGGTGTCGTTGCCACCGGCGCCTGACAAACAAGCGCCGCTCGCCGAGCGCGAGGCGTACTACGACGAGAATCGTCCGGCGGGCACGCACGTCGTGCAATCGAGCACCGCGCAGAAGCATTTCGTGTTGCTGCGCGACGGCACACGCATCGACGACCCCATGGCCTTGGCGCAGGTGGTGGACGCCGACACGCCGACGGCCCGCGCCGCCGAAGCGGTGGTGGCGTTGGAGCAACAAGCGTCGGTGACACGTCTCGCCGTGTGGTCGGGCGTCGGCGGCGGGATGATGGTCATGACGTCGTCGACGCTGCCCCTGATGGGGCTCTTCACCGGCATGTTCTACTGGGACCAGATGTTTGTGCTGGGCGCCCTTGCAGCCTCTGCGGCGTTGATGGGTGGCGGCGCCGTCATCGCGTTGACGTCGTTGGCGTTCTTGCAGGAGTCGTACAACGCGGACCTCGCCGTGGAGCGGGAGCGGATGACGGCGTTTTTGACGTACGACCAGAGCTTGCGAAAAACGCTGGGGCTGCCACGCAAAACGGGGAGGTCGTCGACGTCGACGCCCACCGAGGCGCCGCCATCGCTGCTGCAAGGGCTGGAGGAGTAGCAGCGGCACCGGTTCTTCAACGCCGTTGAATGCCGGGCGCCTGCCCAGCGTCGGTGGCGTGCGCACGGAACCGCCGTGCGAGAAGGACTTCTCTTGAATCTATCGAATTGTATCAAGCATCTGGCAGCCGCCGGCGTTCATTCGCGTTCTGCGGGTTGGCACGGCCGCTGCAATCTCACTGTTCATCCACGCTGGCGCGCAGCCGCGCCTGAAGCAGGAGGATGAAATGACCGAAGCACATGTCGACGTGAACTACGAACTCTTGCAAGAAGACGACGGCCTGCCAGTGAAGGCCTGGATTCAAGGTGTTCCCGTCGAGCCCGGCGCCAAACGCCAGCTGAAGAACATCGCTCAGCTGCCCTTTGTGCACGGGTGGGTCGCCGCCATGCCCGACTGTCACATCGGCAAAGGGGCGACGATTGGGTCGGTGATTCCCACCACCAAGGCCATCATTCCTGCTGCCGTCGGCGTCGACCTCGGATGCGGGATGATGGCGTGCCGCACCTCGCTGTCGGCGTCTGACCTGCCCAACAACCTGAAGGAATTGCGTTCGAACATTGAGGCCGCTGTGCCCCATGGACGCACCTCGGGGGGGCGTCGAGGCGGGAAGAACCGCGACAAAGGTGCCTGGGGAAACCTGCCCGGTGCCGTCGAGAACAGCTGGATGACGTTGAAGGACGACTTTGACCGCATCTGTGCCAAGCACGGGGCGATCAAGAACACCAACAACGTCCACCACCTCGGAACGCTGGGAACGGGGAACCACTTCATCGAAGTGTGCCTCGACCAAGACCAACGGGTGTGGTTCATGCTGCATTCGGGGTCGCGTGGCGTCGGAAACCGCATCGGCAGCTACTTCATCGAAAAAGCCAAGAAAGACATGGGCGAGCACATCCAAAACCTCCCCGAGAAAGACTTGGCGTACTTCGAAGAAGGAACGCAACACTTCGCCGACTACGTGGAGGCGGTGGGCTGGGCGCAACGCTTTGCCCGCGAAAACCGCGAGGTGATGATGCGTGCGGTGCTGAAGGCGGCCAAGAAGACCAAGGGCATCAAACCCTTCGTCGTCGACGAGCAAGCCGTGAACTGTCACCACAACTACGTGCAGAAAGAACACCACTACGGCGCCGACGTGTGGGTCACCCGCAAAGGGGCGGTGCGCGCGGGCGTGGGGGAGCTGGGCATCATTCCCGGGTCGATGGGCGCCAAGTCGTTCATCGTGCGCGGCAAGGGGAACCCCGAGTCGTTCTGCTCGTGTTCGCACGGCGCCGGGCGGGCCATGAGCCGCACGGAAGCCAAAAAGCGTTTCACCCTCGACGACCACCGTCAGGCCACCAAAGACGTCGAATGCCGCAAAGACAAAGACGTCATCGATGAAACGCCCGCGGCCTACAAAGACATCGACGCCGTGATGCATGCGCAACGCGACCTCGTCGAAGTCGTGCACACCTTGCGGCAAGTGGTGTGTGTGAAGGGATGACGTCGTCATCGCCTTGAGAAGCCCCCTCGATGAGGGGGCTTTGTGTTTGGGGAGGCAGCGTCAGCGGCAGGACCCGTCGTAGCACCCCACCGGCTCTTGTTCGGGCTCAGGGCAAGGCTGCGGTTCTTCGCCGTCTTCTTGCCCACCACAGGTGTCGCAGTCGTCAGGGAAGAGGGCGTCGACGTCGTCGGCAGCGCTCTGGTTGAACGCCACGCCACGAAAGCAAGCGTCGCAGGTGGTGCGAATGGCGCGACAGTCGTCATCGTTGTCGCAGGCCAGCGACGCTTCGTCGTCACGGGCGTCGGCAATGGCGTCGCGCCACGTGGTGAAGGCGGCTTCGCACTCGTCGTCGAGGCCGGCATCGTTGAACACCTGCGAAGACCCACAGCCGGTGGCGAGCCGACAAACACAAACAGCAAACATGCAATGAAAGAAAAGCGCATCATCTGACTCCAATGAGGAGCGATGGGTGTGCCACATGACGGCGGCATTCGCCCAACACGGCCCGGGGGGGGTCACCGCGCTAGAGGCATTCGAGGAGCGCGCGGCTGAGGTGTTGCCCGGGCGTGCCCTGCAACTCCAGCAGACTGGGCAACGACGTGCTCCCCGTCGACAACGGGCCTCGGATGTCTTCGGTGAAGTCATAGGTGACCTCAAGGAGGGGCCACAGCTCGTCAAATCGGTCGCGCATGCCGTGGTGCACGGCGGCGCCCATGCCGGCCCCAAGGGCCACCGCGCCCAACCGGGCGAGGCTGGTGCGGCCGCGCAACTCGCCCGGCCACGACGGGGCGAGGCAGCTGCGGGCGACGGCTTCGCCGAGGTCGAATCCGAAGAGACCACCGAGGCGGTCGCGAACGGCATCCACTTCGACGCCGTCGTCGAGGAGTGCGAGCGCGGCGGTGGCGCAGATGCGTCCGAGCAACAGTTGCTGCGCGGTGAGGTGTTGCTCGCGTCGACGACAAGCGTCGACGGCATCGTCGAAGACGGCGCGATGCACCAGCGAGGTGTGCAACGCATGTTGCAGACCCACGCCGAGGAGGCGGCCGGCGTCGTCGGCGGCAGGCTCGGCGACGCCGATGAGGGACACGCCGACCGCGGCCGCACTGCCCGACACCAGTGAGCGAAACCGACCGCTGCGGAGGCTCGGGGCCCACGCCGTGCGGATGGTTGTCGTCGATGACAAACACAGGCCTGCCAACGCGCGTGGGGCCCGCAGTCGCTTCACCGGACGGAGCAGCCGGGCTTGGGCCACGTCGAGCACCGCGGCCGTCAACGCCTGCACGCGGTCGTCGGCGAAGGCGCCGTGCTCATCGGGAAGATCGAGAACGCGGGCCAGAGCATCGGCGTGGTCGACGTCGACGTTGGAGGTTTGCTGCAGAACATCGAGGGCAGCGTGGTGCGCGTCGGCCGTGTCGTCGACGAAGGACTGCAGCGCCTGCCGGGCCTTGTCGTCGCTGTGGCCGGGGAGGAGGGCGGGGTGGCGGAGGCCATATCCGAGGGCGCCGAGGGCATCGTCGAACGCCTTGCCGTCGTCGAGAAACGGAAGAACCGCGCTGCCGACGCGGTGGGACAACGGCGGATAGGGAGCGCGGGCCTCTTTGCGGGCCAATGTGCTCTCGGCATCGTCGAGCGTCAGGGCGCTGCCGTCGGCCAAGACCACTTCGACAGACTCCGCCGCCAACGCCGCGCGCAGACGTTGGGGAGCCGACTGGGCGTGGGCATGCTGCAGGAGCAGCTGCAGCCCCATTTGGTGCTGGGCGTCGTCGTCGTCGAGGTCAGACAACTGTTCTTGCAGCCGGTCGACGTCGGGGAGGGGCCCTACGAAGTCGACGTCTTTTTTGCCGCGCAAGACACGGACCAGGGCGTCGGCTTGGTGCGCGGCACCCTCACGCAGGAGCTCGTCGTCGAAGAACATGACGTCGACCTAGCACACTCAAACGGAGCTGGTCTCGAAAGCTCGCTTCGCGAGTCGAGTTGCGACGAATGCGTCGCATTCGTCGTCGAGCGCGCCTTTTTGATTTGGGATGCGCTCGAGTCAGGGCCCGCGCGCTTTGCGGCGCCGGGGCCCTGCCTTCAACGACCATTTGCAGTGGAGGATGACGTCGTTCTCTGCTGAATGGCATTTGACTGCAAATGGTCGACGATGCCTGTTTCTCATCCTCACCGACGTCGTCACGTCGTCGTCAAACGGAGGTTTTGGGATGCGCTCGAGTCAGGGCCCGCGCGCTTTGCGGCGCCGGGGCCCTGCCTTCAACGACCATTTGCAGTGGAGGATGACGTCGTTCTCTGCTGAATGGCATTTGACTGCAAATGGTCGACGATGCCTGTTTCTCATCCTCACCGACGTCGTCACGTCGTCGTCAAACGGAGGTTTTGGGATGCGCTCGAGTCAGGGCCCGCGCGCTTTGCGGCGCCGGGGCCCTGCCTTCAACGACCATTTGCAGTGGGTGATGGCGTCGCTCTCTGCTGAATGGCATTTGACAGCAAATGGTCGACGATGCCTGTTTCTCATCCTCACCGACGTCGTCACGTCGTCGTCAAACGGAGGATTTGGGATGCGCTCGAGTCAGGGCCCGCGCGCTTTGCGGCGCCGGGGCCCTGCCTTCAACGACCATTTGCAGTGGATGATGGCGTCGCTCTCTGCTGAATGGCATTTGACTGCAAATGGTCGACGATGCCTGTTTCTCATCCTCACCGACGTCGTCTCGTCGTCGTCAAACGGTGGTTTTGGGATGCGCTCGAGTCAGGGCCCGCGCGCTTTGCGGCGCCGGGGCCCTGCCTTCAACGACCATTTGCAGTGGACGATGGCGTCGCTCTCTGCAGAATGGCATTTGACTGCAAATGGTCGACGATGCCTGTTTCTCATCCTCACCGACGTCGTCACGTCGTCGTCAAACGGAGGTTTTGGGATGCGCTCGAGTCAGGGCCCGCGCGCTTTGCGGCGCCGGGGCCCTGCCTTCAACGACCATTTGCAGTGGACGATGGCGTCGCTCTCTGCAGAATGGCATTTGACTGCAAATGGTCGACGATGCCTGTTTCTCATCCTCACCGACGTCGTCACGTCGTCGTCAAACGGAGGTTTTGGGATGCGCTCGAGTCTCAGCTTCGCTGAGCCTGGCGACCATTTCGTTGAAATGGTCGTACGAGCACCCCAACCTGGGTTTTGGATGCGCTCTCGTCTCGAAAGCTCGCTTCGCGAGTCGAGTTGCGACGAATGCGTTGCATTCGTCGTCGAGCGCGTCCTTTTGGTTTGGGATGCGCTCTCGTCTCGAAGGCTCGCTTCGCGAGTCGAGTTGCGACGAATGCGTTGCATTCGTCGTCGAGCGCGTCCTTTTGGTTTGGGATGCGCTCAGGCATCTCCGATGAGTTGAGAGCGAATGCGCTGCTCGTGGCTGGCGTCGTCGTCGTCGTCGGGATGTTGCGCCAGCACGTCGTGCACAAAGGTGCTCAGCAGCCGAGCGCGGGCCGTGAAGTCGGGGTGACGCCGCAGGACGTCTTCGCGCAGGCGGCCCATCGCAGACGCCAATGGCCCCAACGCAGGAGGCAGTTTGTCGTCGAAAAACAGACGCAACCAACGCGCGATGGCAGGCGCGGCGCCGCCGGTGCCGATGACAAGCTGAACCGGACCACGCCGCACCTGGGCACCGCAGTAGAAATCACATTGGGCTTTGACGTCGACGACGTTGACGAGGGCACCGGCGGACTTGCCCGCGGCATACACTTGGGCGTCCACATCGGGCGCGGCGGTGGCGGAGAACACGATGGTCGCGCCGGCGCAGTCGTCGTCGACAAACGGCCGCTGGTGAAGGTGCAACGCGTCGTGTTGCGCCGCCAACTCGTGCATCCCGTCAGAGATGTCGGGGGCGACGACGTCGACGACGGCGCCCGCGTCGAGGAGGCCCGAGGCCTTTTGCACGCCAAGGTTGCCGGCCCCGACGACCAGGCAGCGCTGCCCGTCGAGCTTGAGAAAGAGGGGGTAGAGGGTCATGGCGTCGCGTCACAGTCCAGCGATGTAGCTGTCGAGGAAGAACTTGATGGACACAGACAGGCTGCGTTGTTCGAGGTGGGTGACGCTCTGCTCAAACGACACGTCGAGGCCGAAGGAGGGAATGATGAATCCGGCGCCGACGGAGAGGGTGTGGTTGTTGCCGAATTGATTCCAGTTGTAGCCGGCGCGCACCGGCACCATCTGCAGGATGAGGTATTCGGCGCCGAGCGCGACCTCGTTGCGGGGGCCGTAGAGGGTGAAGAACTCGACGAAGTAGTCGGCGCTGAGCACCAGTCCGTCGAGGGGGCCGCGAGGGTTCATGGGGTTGGCGGGCATGATGGCGCCGGAGGCGTCGACGGTGGGGCCCCAACCAAAGCTCTCGCCGAAAATGAGGGCGGAGATCGGGCCGAGGTTCCAAGAGGCGGCGAAGCCGGCGGAGATGGGCACCTCGTCGCTCTGGATGGGCACCAAGTTGTAGCCGACCGCAGCGAGGTTCACGCCGCCGGGAAGCGTCGCCAGCGTGCCAATGTCGGCGGAGATGGCGTTGAGGTAATTGCCGGCGATGGCGTCGGTGAGGTTCACGTATTTGAAGCCGGCACCAACCGAGAAGATTTTGGGGATGATGGTGTAGCCGACAGCGCCGGTGGCCTGGTTCTTCAGCGTGAACCGCTCGAGTTGCAAGTCGGAGAGCTTGACGTCGTAGCCGAGGCCGATGGCCACGACGGACGTCTTGCTGTCGACGATGGTGACATTGCCCTCGTGAAGGTCGTCGTAGAGGTCAAAGTGATAGTGCAACTCGGTGGCGTAGCGCGGAATTTGCGTGAGGCCGCCGGGGTTCATGTAGATGGCGTCGGAGCCGGTGGCCACGGCGCGGTAGGCGCCACCGAGGGAGCGGCCGCGGGTGCCGAGGTAGCTTTGGGCAGCGGCTTCTGTCGACGACAACAGGGCGGCACACAACAACACCAGCCCCCAGACAAGCGTGGCGATGGATTTGGCCGACGTGGCCGACAAAGGGGGCAAGTGGGGCATCATGGCTCCAACAGTCTACGGTGTGCTCCCGGTGTCCCCAACTTTTTGACCGCCGGAGAGGCCACCTGAAGTTGGTACAACTCGCTCTTTGTCGGGGGCATTCCGGCCGGAGGACGTCATGGGTCACATTCGTCGCACCACCTGCAACCGAGACTGTCCAGATGCTTGCGGCATCGTTGCCCACGTCGACGACGACGGAACCATCGTGCGTCTGCAAGGTGACAAGTCCCATCCGGTGACGCAGGGGTTCTTGTGCCAACGGACGTCGCGGTTTCTGCAGGTGCAGTACGCCAAAGAACGGGTGGTGCGTCCGTTGGTGCGCAAAGACGGCGTGCTCGTGGAGGCCAGCTGGGACGAAGCCCTCGACGTCGTCGCCGCGCACCTCAAGACCTGTTTGGACGAGAGCGGAGCGGAGTCGATCTTTCACTACCGCAGCGGGGGCAATCTCGGGCAGGTGCTCAGCGTGTGCGACCTGTTCTGGCGGGCGTTGGGTGGCATCACCGAGAAGAGCGGGGACATCTGCACTGGTGCCGTCGACGCCGCTCACCTGGCCGACTTCGGCGCGTTGGACGCCAACGACATTCACGACATCGACAATGCCGCGCACGTCGTGGTGTGGGGCAAGAACCTGCAGACCTGCTCGCCGCACACCTACAGCTTGCTGAAGAAGCGCGTCGACAAAGGGGAGCTGCGTTGCACCGTCATCGACCCGTTGCCGACGAAGACGACGCGCCTGGGCGAGCGCTGGATTCAGCCGCGACCAGGAGGAGATGCGGCGTTGGCGTTCGCGGTCGCGCGCCGCCTGCTGGAGTGGGACGCGTGGCATGACGACGTCGAGACGTTTGCCGATGGTGTTGGGGCCTATCGGGCGTTGGTGCTGCAGAACGATGTCAGCGTCTGGGCTGCGATGGCCGACGTCGAGGTCGACGACGTGGACCACCTGGCACAAGCCTTCGCGCGACCTCCCGAAGGCGAGGGGGCTGCACCGGTGACGACGATGATGGGGTGGGGCATGGGACGACGTCGGCAGGGCGCCGCGACGTTGCGTGCGGTGGACGCTCTGCACATCGTCACCGGGCACATCGGCGTCGTCGGTGCGAGTGTGGCGTCGTATTTCAATCGCAAAGCTGGGTTCGTCAAGGCCAAGGATGTCGTCGACGTGTCTGTGTTGGTGGACGATGACGGCGGCGCGGCGTCGCCGTCGAGGACGTTGTCAGAACCGCTGCTCGCGGAGCAGCTGGAGGCAGCGTCGCCCCAGGTGCGGGCCATGTGGGTCACCGCAGGAAATCCGGTGGCCATGTTGCCGGACAGCGGCCGCATGCGCCGCGCCATCGAGGCTGTGGAGCAAGTCGTCGTCGTGGACTGGTGGATGAGCGACACGGCTCAGGTCGCCGACGTGGTGTTGCCGGCTGCAACATTGCTGGAGCGTGACGATGTCATGGGCGGCTACGGCCACCACTACGTGTCGCAAGCGCAAGCGGTGGTGCCGCCGTTGGGCGACTCGAAGGACGATTTGACAATCATGCAACTGTTGGCGGCGAGGATGGGGCTCGAAGAGAAGCTCCACAAGGTGGGTTTCTTTGACGATGCCAAGGCGTGGAGTCGTCGCTTGGCCCAGCCGCTCGAACACGCGTCAGAGGGGACATATGACGAAATGTCGAAACGAGCGGTGCGAAACCCGAAAGTCCCGAAGGTGGCGTTCGCGGGGCGCGCGTTCGCCACGCCGAGTGGCAGAGCGCAGTTGTTGAATGCCTGGCGTCGTCCGGTGACGACGTCGGGGTTGTCGTTGTTGGCGGTGTCGACGCCGGCGTCGCAGAGTTCGCAGCAGGTGCGCCTGGACGCCCCTCGCCAACGGGTGCAAACGCGGGTGCATCCGTCGGTGCACCCCGAAGGACCCGCGCTGATTTGCAGTGCACGCGGGCAGCTGAGGGTCGACGTCGTGCATGTGGCGGACATGCGGGCCGACGTGGTGCACGTCGACAAAGGGGCGAGTGACGTCGACGGAACGCCGGTGAACACCTTGGTGGGGGGCTTGCTCACAGATGACGGCGAGGGCGCCGCGCTCTACGAAGAGACTGTGTGGTTGGACGCAGCGTCACCCGCCTGAAGTGAGGACGGACCAGGCGCGCCATCCGACGACGAACAGCCACACCGCAGACGACGCCCAGGCCCAGCCACGAAGCGGACCACTCGGGAGCCGGGCGAGGAACACATTGCGCAGCAAGGGGACGGCGAGGAGGACGCCGATGCCAATGACGACGAGGCGGTCGCCCCAGGTCCACGGGCGTTGGCCTAGGGCGCGAAGGTCAACGGGCGCGCGAAGGGTGTCGTCGTCCACCATGCCGTAGGCAATGCCGAGGACGATCAACGCCACGGACGCCCACAGCAGCATGGCGCTGGCCGCCTGGCGGGCGGCAGGGGAGGGCGTCGTCGTCATGTGGCCCCGGTGAACGAGCGCCAGATGCTCCATGCACCGACGGCGGCGGCCAAGGCGGCAAACAACAGTTGCAGCGTGCGGGTGGTGAACTTGGCTTGCAGGAGGGTCCCGCTGCGTCCTCCTGGGATGACGCCGACGAGCAGAGGGACGGACAACAACACCGGGACTGTGCCGTTGCTGACGTGCACCGCCGCACCCGCCGCGCCCGACAGCGCCATGGCAAAGGCGGAGGTCGCTGCTGCGGCGCGCAGGGGGATGCGTCCGACGACGGAGAGGATGGGCACGTTGAGCATGCCGCCCCCAATGCCAAAGAGGCCGGAGGCAACGCCGGTGCCGAGCACCATCACGCTCGACAACACCGGACGTTGCAGGCGGTAGCGGGCGGGGGCGCAGCCGGGTTCGACGACCTCACCGTCGAGCCAATGCGCGGCGGCATCGGAGGTGGGCGGGCACGCTGGTGCAGGACGCATGGCCCGCCAGACAAAGAGCAGGGCGAGGCTGCCCGTGAGGAGCCCAAAGAGACGAAGCAGCCACACGCTGCTCATGCGGCTGGCGACGAGGGCGGCGCCAACGCTGCCAACCACCATGCACACCTCGACGATGAAGCCGAGACCGATGTTGACGTCGGTGCTGCGAAGGGCACGGCTGGAACTGCCGACGCTGGTGCCGATGACGCAGAGGAGGGAGAGCCCGACGGATTCGAGTGGGGTGAGCCCGACGAACTCGACGAGAAAGGGAATGAGGAAGACGCCTCCTCCGACACCGAGGACGCCGCCGAGGACGCCGATGCACCAGCCGCCGATGAGCATGAGGAGGAAGAGGGACAAGAAGAACGCCTCCGTCGACAGAGGCGTCGACGGAGGCATTGTAGCAAGGCCGGCTGGAGCGTGTGTTTCGCGTTGTGTTGCAAGCTAAGGGCAGGTGGCCTGCTGGTTGTTGACAACGGTGATGGCGCCCGTGACATCGCAGCGCGACACGAGGTCGCCGATGGCGGCGCAGCCGAGGTTGTTGTTCAACAGAATGTTCAGCTCGCCGCTGACGTCGATGAGTTCGACGCCGCCGGCGTCCGGGACACCGGCGTCCATCATGGGAGCGGGCGCAAACGTCAACGACGTCAAGCTGTCGTTGTCTTGAATGTAAAAGTCGCCGTTGACCGAGGAAAGGTTCTGCATGATTAACTGTGAGAAGGTGTTCTGGTTGATGTTTGCGGCACCATTGACGGTTTCAAGAGCGGGCAAAGCGAGGACGTAGAGCCCAGAGCCGTTCTGCGTGAACGTGAAGGCACCGGTGGTTTGGAGTGCATCAAAACCGACGTTGCTTAAAGAGGAGTTCGAGCTGAGCGAGAACGCCCCCCCCGACGCTGACCAGCGAAGGGAACTCCACAGTCTCGAGAGGGAACGCCAAAGTGGCACCCTGGTCATCGTGGCCGGACACCTGCAGGTCGCCGCCAACCTTCGTGATGTTGCTGACGCCGTTCCCGTTGTTGAGGTAGCGGATGTCGGACCCCGTCAGCCGGAAGTTGCCTGCGACCTCGATCACGGTGTCCAATGCCATGATGTCGGCGACATCGTTCGCATCGCTGAGCGCGACATTGCCGTCGATGGCCACCAGCGGCGCATCGACGTCGGGGGTGAAGGCGGCGAGGTCGTCCTTGTCGAACTCCCCGCTCCAGACCTGCACGCTGAGCGGAGCGGATGCCGTCTCAGGAATCTGGTTGAGGCAGGACACGCTCAGGGTGTTGATGCCTGGGGTGAGTGCCGGCACTTGCCCGGCGCCGTCTGGCCCGAAGTTGTTGCTCTCGACGACGGTGCCGTTGAGCGTTTGAACGCAGACC